>Ga0066364_10000148_pt1 | contig 13547 bp, 25 predicted proteins | sample Knorr_S7_td_Surf_FD_70970 | JGI IMG/M metagenome (GOLD analysis project Ga0066364, IMG submission 70970) | Marine microbial communities from Southern Atlantic Ocean transect - Knorr_S7_td_SurfaceA_ad_6m_LV_A | ecosystem: Environmental > Aquatic > Marine > Oceanic | place: Southern Atlantic...
ATAAAAGAGACTTTATACATATTGAAGATTTATGTGATGCTATAGAAATTATAATGAACAGTAAAACTGTAGGATCATTAGATGTTGGAACAGGAGTATCTGTAAGTATCCAAGACATTAGGCCGGATCTACCTGTAAAACTAAATACTGTTGGTGAAAGAAAAATCACACAGGCAAATACAAAACAACTTCGAGATTTAGGTTTTAGATACAAACACACAGTAGAAGGCTTTTTAAAAGAAAGAGGCATAAAATGAAAATAGGCTTTACTTGTTCTACATTTGATTTACTACACGCAGGCCATGTTATAATGTTGAGAGAGGCAAAACAACAATGCGACTTTTTAATTTGTGGTCTACAAGTTGATCCTAGTTTAGATAGAAAAGATAAAAATCCCCCCGTACAAACACTAGTAGAAAGATACAGTCAGCTACATGCCTGTAAGTATGTAGATGAAATAATTCCTTATCAAACAGAAAAAGATTTAGAAGATATTTTGGAAATGTATGCCATTGACGTAAGAATTTTGGGTGAAGAATACATAGAAAAAGAATTTACAGGTAAAGATATCTGTGAGAAAAGAGGTATACAACTATACTTCAATACAAGAGATCACCGTTTTAGCAGTAGTGATCTAAGAAAAAGAGTAAAAAACTGTTGACAAATAATGACAAATATCGTATACTATAAAATAGGAGAAGCAATATGAAAGATATTTTACAAGATGTAGTCGCAAAAACACATGCCCTTGGGTTCCTTAACTTGGTTAAGGTGACGGGCGATGACACATCAACAACAATTGAATCAATGGCTGAAGACAGAAGTGTGATTCTCACTGCCAATACTAAAGACAAGGTAGAAGAGTTCGGTGCTAATGTTTTCGGTATGCCTAACATGGATAAGTTGGCTTTACATTTAAAAAATCCAGAGTATCAAAAGAACAGTAAACTTACAATTACCAAAGCACAAAGAAATGGTGTTGAAGTTCCTACTGGAATACATTTTGAAAATGAAGCTGGAGACTTCCAGAATGACTTTAGATTTATGGTAGCAGAAATTATAAATGAGAAACTTAAAAGTGTTAAGTTTAAAGGTGCGTCTTGGGACGTAAACTTTACTCCGTCTTTAGCATCTATTACTAGAATGAAGTTACAGAGTGCGGCACATACAGAAGAAACTGTGTTTACTGTAAAAGTAGAAGACAAAGACTTGATGTTTTACTTTGGTGATGCTAATACACACGCAGGTAAATTTGTTTTCCAGAATGCTATTGAAGGAGATCTAAAGCATACTTGGGCTTATCCAGTAGCACAGGTACAAGCTATACTTAACCTGGATGGAACAATAACAATGTCGCTCAGTGATCAAGGAGCAATGCAGATTGCTGTCGATAGTGGAATGGCAACTTACAATTACATATTGCCAGCACAAAGTAAATAGGAGGTTTATGACCGAAACAGACGAAAACTTAAGATCAGAAGATACAAGTTATGAAAATGAACAAAGTATGGTAACAATACCCCTAAAAGAATATGACAAGTTGAAGGGAAGATCTAAATACATTACTGATAGAGATCTTATCAGTTGTATAGACAAGATAGAAGAACTTGTAAGAGCTTTGAGGAAACACATAGTAAGGACGGACTTAGATTGAATACTAACCTAACCAACGAACAAAAGGACTACGCAATATTTTTGCCAGCATTGAGCGGCTTTTTTGCGACCTTTGTCGGCAAACAACGTAAGGAAGAGTACGTAGAAAAAACACGTATTCCTAAATGCTTCCCCAATGAGGTTGAAAGTTTAAATTGGCTTAATCCTACCAAGTCCATGTTCAATTATCATTGGAGTTTGTATTCAGCGGGTCATGCTGATCTTGACGTAAACAAAGATGCTCCTAAGGAAGATATGGTTAGAGATAGAGATCATAAGAACAGTTGGTTGTTAGGTGACTCGGGTGGTTTTCAAATTGGTAAAGGTGTATGGGAAGGTGATTGGAAAGATCCTAATTGTCCTAAGGCAAAGAAGAAACGTGAACAAGTACTTACATGGATGGATGCTTATATGGATTATGGAATGATACTTGATATTCCTGCCTGGGTATCAAGATCAGAAGCAGGACAAAAAGCAACAGGAATAACAACTTATCAAGAAGCAGTTAATGCCACACGTATAAACAATGATTACTTTATGAAGAATCGCAATGGTAATTGTAAGTTTCTAAATGTTTTACAAGGTGAAAATCATGCTGATGCTGAAGATTGGTATCAACAAATGAAAGACTATTGCGATCCTGTAAAATATCCTAACACACATTTCAATGGTTGGTCCATGGGTGGACAAAACATGTGTGATATTCATCTAGTATTGAAAAGATTAGTAGCTCTACGTTTTGATGGTTTACTGGAAAAAGGTGTACATGACTTCATGCACTTCTTAGGTACATCTAAGTTAGAATGGGCTACACTACTAACAGACATACAAAGAGCAGTTCGCAAATATCACAACGAAAACTTTACGATTACTTTTGATTGTGCTTCTCCATTTCTTGCTACTGCTAACGGACAGTTATACATACAAACAGAAACACAAGACAGAACAAAATGGGTTTACAGAATGGTGCCTAGCATAGATGACAAGAAATATGCTAGTGACACAAGACTATTTAAAGATGCTGTCTTACAAGATGGTATATTTAAAAATTTTACAGATAGTCCTGTAACTAAGGACTTGTTGGTAAAGGACGTTTGTATATATGCTCCAGGTGATTTGAATAAAATAGGCAAGGAAGGAAAGACTAGTTGGGATAGTTTTAGTTATGCTATACAAATGGCACACAATGTTTGGAGTCACATAAATGCGGTACAGGAAGCAAATAGACAATATGACTCAGGTATAACTCCAGCAATGCTTATAGATGAATCATTTGATAGAATTTTATTTAGAGATGTTATTGAAGCAATTTTCGCTACATCTAATAGAGATGAAGCTGAAGCAGTAATAGAAGAATTCAGTAGATTCTGGATATCAATAATAGGTACACGAGGTGCCGTTGGTAAAAAGACAGTGAATGCTTCTACACAATTTGGAAACCTATTCGAGGAGGTATAATATGGGGACTGGAAGAGCTAGTAAAAGAGCTAAGAAACTACAAAATCTACACAACTATTTCCACAATAAAGTAGAACAAGTAGAGATTGAAAGAAACGGTGATAGAACTTGGCAAACAAAGGAACATCTTATTAGATTAAAAAAACAAAAATTAGCAATCAAAGATAGGTTACAGAATGAATAGAGATTACGAAAACGGACAACAAGACGATATAGATTACTTTGTAGGAAGAGAAGTAGAAAAAACTCCAGCCTATGATAAGAATACTTTATTTGTTGTAGGTATAAAACCTGTGAAAGATGTGTTAAAACTAGCAACAAGAAATGATTGCGATCATGTTTATTTAGGAGCAAATCAAAGTTTTCATCTTACAGGAGAGTCTGGTACAGAAGAAGAAAGCCAAGGTTGGGATAATCTAGTTACCGAACTACTTAAAGCAGGACTTTGGGTTACATTGGATTATGATGTAAGATATCATGAGTATGTGATAGAAAGCGGATACAACGAAAATGACAACTTTATAAGCATGATATCAGTCAAACTGCCACACGTAAATCAATTAAACTATAACGCATGTATTAAGTTAGATGATATTGATTTTAAAGCTACAAATCCAGGGGTTTGGGTATCATACGTACAAGAACATTTGGATAGAAAAAAATTTACAGATTGGGAAAAATATACCAAAGATCTGCCAATTAAGGTTGACAGTGAGCATTAAAGGTAGTATACTATGTTTGGGAACGTTGAAGATCAAGAACCAGAGCGATACTATGATTGGATGCTTTGGAAAATGAGACAAGTAAAAGAAGAGGCAAATATGAAAACAAAAGCAAAAAGAATGATTTGGGTCACTTTTAGAAAAGAAGGTATCCACAAATATCCGGCGGCATTAGATGATCCTAAATTAGCTACAGGTGATGAGTATGATGTTTCATTTTTAGGATATCCACACAGACACATATTTCATTTTAAAGTAGGTATCACTGTAACACACAATGATAGAGATATTGAGTTTATACAATTTAAAAGATGGATGGAGAAACTTTACGCAGAAAAGACATTAGAACTAGATTATAAGTCATGTGAAATGATGGCTGATGATTTGTACGATAAGGTTACGGAAAAGTATCCTAACAGAGAAGTACATATCGATATTTCAGAGGACGGTGAGAACGGTGCTCACATTGAATACCCTAGCTACTAGAAGGAGAAACAAAGTGAAACAGGGTGACTACTTCGATCAGAATCCGGAGATCGTTAAAATCTTTAACGATCTAGAACAATACAAAAAGTTTTGCCAAATTGCTTTTGGCTATGGCCATGACGGTTACGTTTATAATGAAAAGGATTTATATAACGACAAAAGCCGTGCTTGGCGTGCCTTTTGTAATTTTAGGAAAGGCAAAAAGCGTCCTTACTTTAAAAAGTTTGATAAAAAATTTCAAGGACGTTACTACAGTAAAAGGAGACATTAGTGACAATTTATATAGTAGATATTGAGGCAGTTGATACACGTTATACTAAACAGTGGAAAGAGCATCTTCCCGCTCAACTGAAAAAATCTACTAATGATCAAGTTGTTACTATAAGTGGCGGAGATACTCCCCAGGCAACCACACCTGGGGCGTTTCTTAATTTTGGAGGCACTAACGTTTACAAAAGTAAACAGTTAGAACAAATAGGAGAAATGTTCTGTAAGGGTGAAGTAAAAGAAGAGGATTACTTTCTTTATACAGATGCTTGGAATCCTACTGTAATACAACTACGTTATATGTCAGAACTACTAGGAGTTCCAATTAAGATTGGAGGATTATGGCATGCCGGTAGTTATGATCCACAAGACTTCTTAGGTAGGCTTATAGGTAACAAGCCTTGGGTAAGAAACGCAGAACGTAGTATGTTTGATTGTTATGATCATAACTTTTTTGCTACACAGTTTCATATAGATTTATTTTTACAAACATTTAAAAACAAAGATGATCCTAATTTAGATAATAGGCAAGTTAATGAAGATAAAATTGTTAGAGCTGGTTGGCCTATGGAATATCTAGAAGGTAGTTTGACTTCTTATAAAAATATGCCAAAGAAAGATACTATTTTGTTTCCTCACAGAGTTGCTCCTGAAAAACAATTAGATATATTTCTTGATTTAAAAGACAGTTTGCCACAGTATGAATTTATAGTATGCCAAGAAAAACAATTATCTAAAAATGAATATCATAATTTGCTTGGAGAAGCAAAAATGGTTTTCAGTGCTAATTTACAGGAAACATTAGGAATAAGCTGGTACGAAGGAGCATTAGTTGGTGCTTTACCTTTAGTTCCGGATAGATTAAGTTATAGTGAAATGGCTATTCATGAATTTAAATATCCTAGTATTTGGACTAAGAACTTCAATTCATATAAGAAATTCAAACCTGAAATTGTAAACAAGATTGTTGATATGATGAACAATTATAAAGAATATAGAAAGCCGTTAGAAAAACAAATGTTACAACTAAAAAAGTTTTTTAATGGTCAAAGATTATATGGGAGTATAAAGTAATGGATAAGAACGACAATAAAATTACTGTTAACCTTTCAAATGACTATGATTATGAACACGTTGGTGGAATGACTATTACGCCAACATATTGTACCGCTGATATGACTGACACTGGATCAGAGTATTCTTATAATACAACTTACGCCAGTACCGCAGGATATTCAGTAACTTTAGATGGTATAGATCCCGATCTACATGATACTTGGCCTGCTGAGTATAGAGTAAAGGAAATGATTAAAAAGTATCCAGCCTTGAAAATACAATATGAAAAATTTATTGAAATTTACAACTTAATCAAAGATGACCATAAGGACGATTTAGATGACATTCTTAAGTAAGTTTATGGATAAGATAGGAAGACGTAGAGTAATCACAGATAGGACTGGAAAGATTCCTTATCTTATAAGATACTACGTTTTTTTAAAAGATAGAAAACGTTTTCCTTTTAACATAACTTTACATAAGGTGCTTGTAAGTGATGAACCTAAACTACATGATCATCCTTGGAATTGGGGAGCAGTCATACTTAAAGGTGGATATTGGGAACACATTCCTCTTAGATCAATGAACGGAGCAGTAGTTGGTAGTACAAGAGAATGGAGAGGTCCTGGACATATAAGATTTAGAAAAGCTGAAGATTTACATTGGTTAGAATTAGAAAAGGATAAAGACGGCAACGAAATACCTTGTGTAAGTTTATTCTTGATGGGTAAGAAACGTAAAGAATGGGGATTTGTAGACTGGTTTCCAGCAACAGAGAAAAACTATGATAACGCAGGTTATAGATGGGTACATAATGAAACATACTTAAAGGAAAGGCAGAATGGTTAAAAAGCATTACTACACTTGGAAAGATGTAGAAAGAAGTTGTATTAGCATTGTTAATCAAATGTATACTGATCAGTGGCGACCAGATTATATTGTTGGTATTACAAGGGGTGGTAACATTCCTGCTACAATAATTTCTAACATGACAGGAATACCATGTGAAGCAATTAAGGTAAGTCTAAGAGATGACAGCAAGTTAGAAAGCAATACTAGAATGGCTATGGATGCCTATGGAAAATTTCAACAAGGACAAAACAGAAACGAAGGAAAAAACATTTTAATTGTTGATGATATAAATGATACGGGAGCAACGTTCAATTGGATAGTAGATGACTGGGAAAGAAGTTGTAATCCTGGTGATACAGAGTGGAGAAATGTTTGGTGTGAAAATGTACGTTTCGCAGTTTTAACTGATAACTCAGCAAGTGATTTTAAATTTATGGTAAATTATTCAACACATGAAGTGAATAAAAAAGAAGAAGACATTTGGTTAGTTTACCCTTGGGAAAGAGTAGGCAAATATGATTGAACATCAATTAATTTTTCCTACACAGGTATTCAGAGCCCAGTATCAACCTGCTGATGAATTACAAAGGACTGTGGTACCAATATTATTAGAACAAGAGAAAAATGATCAAAAACCTTTAAAGTATACTGCTAACGGATATACTGACTATGGCAGAGAAAACTTATTAGAAAGACCTGTGTTTAAAGACTTGAAAGAGTTTATTGATGATGTAGTGGTGCGTTGTCATAAACAGACAGGTTTACAAAACACACCGTCACTTAAAAGCAGTTGGTTTAGTATTAACCGTAAATACACATATCACGAAGAGCATAATCATCTTCCAGACACATGGAGCGGAGTATATTATATACAAGCAGATAGAGATCATCCAGGGCTTACTTTGGTAAATCCTAACATGAAATCAAACTGGCCTGGTACATATGGTAGAGCAGAATTGAACGATGTTAATTCATCAAGTGTTACTTGTGCGGCATTTACAGGAAGCCTAATAGTATTTCCAAGCCATTTAAATCACAAAGTAGAACAACAAACAGTAGATAAAGAACGTATAATGGTGGCATTTAATTATGGATTCTAAACCTTGGACAGATATTTTGATTGATACGAGAGATTATACAGTTTATAGAGACAAGTATCCAGTAACAGAAGGACACATACTTTTCGTACCTAAAGAACAAACATTTGAAGCAATACAAAAATGTTATAAAGCCGCATACGGCTGGGGTTATGAATGGGTAGAAAAAGGTTATTGTGATGCTTATAATGTTGGACAAAATGTAGGCAAGGAGGCAGGTCAAACTGTCCCTTATCCACATATCCATCTTATCCCACGTCGCAAGGGTGATATGGAAGATCCAAGAGGAGGAGTGCGACACGTGATCCCAGAAAAGGGAAAATATTAGGAGGTGAAAATGAAGCCAGGTGATGCTCTATTAGTTGCGGCTAGAAAACAAGCAGAAGGTGAAATTGCGGTACATCTTGCTAACATTGAAGTTTACAAAACAATGCCAGCAGGTATTGGTGAACATTCAGATGTTACAGAAGCAGTTATTTCAGAGCTTGATAAGTTAGCGGCGGCTGATGACCGGTTAGAAATGCTTAACAAGTACTTCAAAGATAATGACTAAAACATTATTCTTGGGTGATAGTCATTCACATGGTTACTTCGAAATGGGTGGAAAAATCCACGCATGGGAAAGCAATAACTATGCTGAAATATACGCCAGAGATAATAACAAACAAACTGTAATTTACAGTATGCCAGGCGGGTGTAATCGAAAGTATCCTGCCTGGTTACGAACAATGCTTGATAAGTATCAAGACATTGACGAAGTATTTGTTCAATCTACTTACTGGAATAGGTTTCTTCTTTCATGCTCTAAAAATTTAGGAGTAGGGGAGACTACTGATTCTAGCCTGTACCTGGACGATGAACAACCAAAAGACGAACTAATTGATAGATACACAGATCATAGAATAACAGATGACTATGTTGAAATGGTCGAACAGACAAGGAAAGAAAATTATGAAGCTTTCAAGGGTTTAGAGTTTCATGATATGAAAGTTGGACATGACTATAAATTATTTCATGAAAAATATTCTTATACAAAACTGTGGCATGAATTAATTACACCTTTACAATATAAAGATTATTGTATTGATCTTTATGCCATAGATAATATGTGTAAAGAAAGAAAAATAAAATGGTATCTTTGGAATATTAACAATAGGGTGTTCATTCCAGATAATATTGACTTTTATGGTAAACTTTCTTGTGTGAAAGCACCATTAAGTGCTGAACAATTTTTTAAGGATAAAATGAATTTGGATATTGAAACGGATCATTATAGACTTGATACGGAACATTACATTAGAGAAATACACAATAAGATAGCTAGAGACTATATTGGTTACTTAAAGGATCCTAATTATGAAATTAAAACTTGACAAAAACCTAAATAAAGTATATAATAAACAGAAATGGCAATCCACTGCCTTAACATCGGAGATGAAAATTGGATAAAAGTGAAGAAATTATTAAAAGACTGCGTGATGGCAACATCAGGTATTGGGCAGGTGACAACATCAGTGAAGTATTAAAACAAGGTGATAAAGAAGCCTTAATTGAAGAACTTACTCCAAAGTTTGAAACAGTATTAGACAGTTTAATTATTGATCGTTATAATGATCCTAACAGTAAAGACACTGGTAGACGATTAGCAAAAATGTATATCAATGAAATAATGAGTGGTAGGTATGAGCCTATGCCAAACGCAACTGCTTTTCCTAACCACGTAGATGATGGTTACAAAGGAATGTTGGTAGTGCGAAGCGAAATAAAAAGTATGTGTTCGCATCATCATCAACCTGTAAATGGTGTGGCATACATAGGAATCATTGCCGCAGAAACACTAATAGGACTTTCTAAGTATACACGAATAGCTCAGTGGTGTGCTAGAAGAGGAACATTACAAGAAGAACTAAACAATGTAATTGCTAATGAAATACAAAAAGCAACAGGTAGTTCTAACATAGGTGTCTATTTACAAGCAACACATGGTTGTTGTGAAAATAGAGGTATAGGTGCTCATAGTAGTTTAACACAGACTACTGTACTACGTGGAGCATTTAATGAGGATCCAGGAACTAAAAAGGAGTTTATGGACAATATTAAACTACAACAAGAATTTGCTTGTGGAAAATAGAAAGGATAACATGAATCATTTTTCAGTTAGTATAGTTAAAAGTATTTTTAGAATCGTAGCAGGTGGATTATTATCCTATGGAGGCTACGTTTTTTGGTCGGCAAATATGTACAGTGATATCTTTATAGCAGACAGTGGGTTTGTAATAATGTTATCAGGTGGAGCATTTGTCATAGCAGAAGCATTAGGTATAATAGAGGAGATAGTGTAATGAAGTTAAGCGAATTTAGAAAAAAGTTCGGTGAAGGTACAGATTTTGATCTTGACTATGGTAAACTTTTTATCATAGCACTCTGTATTTACATTGCGATTAAGGTTAGCTAAGATATGGACAAAGCAGAAAAGAAAGTATATTACAGTGAAATATTTCACTCTATTCAAGGAGAAGGACACTATACAGGCGTGCCAACTGCTTGGATACGTTTCTTTCTGTGTAATCTACAATGTAGTGGCTTTGGACAGATAGATCCTACAAATCCAGAAACATATGATCTTCCGTTTTTAGATTATGATGTAAGTCAAGTTGAGAGAGTAGAAGACTTGCCTGTGTGGGAAAAAGGTTGTGATAGTTCTTACACTTGGGCAAAGAAATACAAACATCTTATGGGACATGAAGTTCCTAGTGTATTGGCGAACAAAATTGTAGATATACTAAGAACAGATTCAAATCCAGAAGGTTTGTTTTTACATCCTGTGAGTAAACAAAGACAACATTTATGTTTTACAGGCGGTGAGCCTTTGATGATCACTGGACAGTTAGCAAGTGTTGGTATATATGAAGAACTTGAAAAATTAGGAAACTTACCTAGTTCGATGACTTTTGAAACTAACGGTACACAAAAGTTGAGAGATCCATTTAAAGAATGGGTAAAAAGAATAGATGAAGAAGTGTTCTTTAGTTGTAGTCCTAAATTGTTTACTGTAAGTGGAGAAGAAGCTAAAAAAGCAATTATACCAGAAATAGTAGGTGAGTATGCTGATCTTTCTGACAAAGGACAATTAAAATTTGTTGTAGGTTCTGAACAACGACAATGGGATGAAATGGAATCTGTTGTAGAAAAATTTAAGGCACAAGGTGTTGATTGGCCAATATGGGTTATGCCTGTAGGAGCCAGAGAAGAAGAACAGAGTGCGACAGCAGGTGATGTAGCAAAAATGGCTTTTCAAAGAGGATATAATGTAGCGGCAAGAGTACATGTATACTTGTTTGGAAACGCAATTGGAACGTAAAGGAGGTGATATGAAAGATATCATTAATAAGATAAAAAGTCTTGGTAAAAAGAAAGAGGAAGTTAAAAAACCTCTCAGTGCTGAAGAAGAAAGAAGAGCAGTATTAGCCAAGGAAAAAGAAGAAGCATCTAAGAAAGGTGAACCTTGGGTTGGTGTATTGGATACAAAAGTAAATCCAGATAACATCAAGAATGGGTTTTTTGAGCTTGATTGGAACAATGAATTTATTGAACAATTACTTGATGCTGGTTATACAGGGGAATCAAACGAGGAAATTGTTGATGCTTGGTTTAAAACTATTGCTAGACAAGTGCTTGAAGATGGTGGCGAAGATCCAGACAGAGGTGCTGGTTTTATAGACACTACCAAAATAGATGAAAAGAAAACAAAAGTTTCTTGACAAATTACATAATAGAAAGTATAGTAATACTATGACTTACATATTAGTAGATACAGCAAATACATTTTTTCGAGCTAGACACGTAATACGTGGAGACTTAGAAACTAAAATTGGTATGGCATTACATATCACGTTAGGTGGTATACGTAAAGCATATCAGGACTTTGAAGGTGCTCATGTTGTTTTCTGTTTAGAAGGTCGTAGTTGGCGTAAGGATTACTATGAGCCTTACAAAAGAAATAGAAGTGATGCTCGTGCGGCACAGACAGAAAGAGAACAAGAAGAAGATAAAGTGTTCTGGGAAATATTTGATGAGTTTAATAAGTTTGTAAGTAACAAAACAAATTGTTCTGTACTACATCACCCTACTTTAGAAGCAGATGATTTGATAGCAGGTTGGATACAAGCACACCCTAATGATAATCATGTTATTATATCAACTGATGGTGACTTTGGACAACTTATTGCTCCTAATGTAAGTCAATACAATGGCGTACAAAATACTATTATTACACACGAAGGATACTTTGATGATAAGAAAAAATTACCTGTGATAGATAAAAAGACAGGTAAAGAAAAGCCTGCTCCAGATCCTGAATGGTTATTGTTTGAAAAGTGTATGAGAGGTGACACAAGTGACAATGTGTTTAGTGCTTATCCTGGTGTGAGAACAAAAGGTACAAAAAATAAAGTAGGCTTATTAGAAGCATACGCGGATAGAAAAAGTAAAGGATTTAATTGGAATAATCTAATGTTACAACGTTGGATGGATCACAAAGGAGAAGAACATAGAGTTCTTGATGATTACAATAGAAATGTTGTTCTGTGTGATTTATCAGCACAGCCTGGTAATATTAGATCCATTATAAATGACGTAGTAGAAGATGCTATGGAACAACCGAAAAGCATATCACAAGTTGGATTACATCTTATGAAGTTCTGTGCTAAACACGACCTACAGAAGATAGCAGATAATGTTCAACAATATGCTGAACCATTACAGGCAAAATACTCATAGGAGGCAAATATGATAAAAGCAAAACCAATACTAAAAAATAAATTTTGGATTATAGAAAACAATGGTCAAAGAATAGGCACATTATCTAAGCAAGAAGATAAAAGATATATGTATAGTTGTGCTACTGGTACTGAATATTTTTCGGATACAAAGAGTTTCAACAGTTACATAGGAGGAGTAAGCTGGGATAAAACAAGTATTTCAGATGCTGACTCTGTTACAAAAGAAATACACGGATTTAGTACTTCAACTAAACCACACAATGTAATTTATAATGTACAGAAAAAACTTCCGCTTTTTACAAAAAGTAAAAAGTCTAAAAGTTTATATTGTGCTGGATATTATATAATTAAGTTTGACAAGGGTTGGGTAAGAAGTTTTTGTCCTAAACTTGTTACTCTTGAAACCTATGATTACAAAGGACCTTTCAAGACTGAATTTACTATGAGAGAGGAACTTAAAAATGCAAACAAAAGAAGCTATTAATACTATTCCTATACAAAAGTTTATCCAACAGGTAAAGATTGCTGATTCAGGTCAGCATAAAGAAATTAGGATGAATATACAAGAAGCAAAAAATCTTATGTTTTCTTTAAGCACAGTCATTGCTAATACACAAGGCAGGTTAGAACAACTTATTGTTGATAACAAATCAACTGGTGAAGAGACTGTTACAATAGCAATGGACGGTGGTTCTGAATGGAAATAAACAGATAGTTTAACCTAAAAAGAGATAAATATATACGTATATAATTTGAAGGATACGTATATGAGTAGACCAAAACCTACAGTAATATTAGAGAACATTGATAAGAACAATTACAAGTGTGAACAAATACTAAAGGCAGAAGCAATATGGGCTGTCTTTTTTAAAGGTGCTCCTTTTAATTTAAAAACCTCTAATGCTCTAACAAATTACCCCGGACCTAAATACAAGAAAGTTTCTTTTTCAAATCCAGGCCATGCTCATAATCTAGCTAAGAAGTTAAATGAGATGTTCAAGTGCGAAGACTTTTCCGTGTATAAACTTACAAGTGGAGAAGTGGTAACTGATGAATGAACTGGAAAGAAACATACACTAAGATCTTCCTAAAACAGGCTGATATTGCTATTAGTGAAACATCACTAAAGCAGTACATGCCTCTATGGTGGCAAAACACCAGAGACAAAACACAAG
>Ga0066364_10000156_pt1 | contig 13427 bp, 10 predicted proteins | sample Knorr_S7_td_Surf_FD_70970 | JGI IMG/M metagenome (GOLD analysis project Ga0066364, IMG submission 70970) | Marine microbial communities from Southern Atlantic Ocean transect - Knorr_S7_td_SurfaceA_ad_6m_LV_A | ecosystem: Environmental > Aquatic > Marine > Oceanic | place: Southern Atlantic...
AAATCCATTCAGCACACAAGACAGCCCCTAGAGCAAAACCTTTTCTTGATTTTGCATTATGTGATATAGAAATAGAATCATGCTCTGATTCATATAAAACTTCATGAAATCCCTTTTCTTTTCCAAATCTATCAGAATTTATTTTTAACTTATCTTTTTCATCTTTCAAAGTCCATCCCGATAATGAGCAGTTTAATAAAATATCTTCAGCAATTTTAATAGCAGTTCCACTAGGTTTATCAATTTTTTTTAAATGATGTTTTTCATTAATTGAGACATTAAAATTTTTATATTTAGATATCTTTTCAGCAAAAAAACTGTTGAGTTTAAAAAAAAGGTTTACTCCAATACTAAAATTTGGTGAAAATAAAAAAGTTGCATCTTTTCTTTTGCAATAATCAGTTATGTAATCATATTTTTCAAGCCATCCAGTTGTTCCGCACACAACAGGAACTTTATGATCTAAACATAGTCTTATATTTTGGACTACACTGTCAGGAGTGGTAAATAAAATTGCAACGTCACAACCACTTAAGTCTTTGTTTTGCGTATTAGTATCAATTATTTTTCCAATCTTATGATCTCTTGAGATTGAAATTTTTTCAATTTCTTTACCCATCTGACCATATCCAATTATTGCTATATTCATTAAAATTTTAATTTAATTTTCATTCCTAATGATGTAGTGTAAAAGTTTTCAGTGTTTTCATGGTATGGTCCAAAAGATAAATTTTCATCCACATTATAATCCAAAAGATGTGCATCAATGTTTGCATCTAAAATATTCAAAAAATAAAAACCAACAAGAAAAACCATGGACAAATCTTTATATCTCCTATGAAAATTTTGTCCATCTAATAACCTATCATCATTAATAATGATACCCTGAAATTCATCATCGGAAAATCCAGCTTTTCTTCTTTTATAAGCATTTCTATAACTCCAGTACTTTTTTTTATTGAAATCGAACGAATATGCGGAAACTCCAATTGCTGTATATACTATGGGCAACTTCCATATTTTATTATTATATACTTGACCTAGTCCTGGAATCACGGCGGAATAAAAAGCAGCTTTTGAAGGTCTCAATATATTTCTATTGTAATTTTCAACTATTTCTTGAGATTTTGTATAATTTGATAATAGAACTAATAAAAAAAATAAACTCAATTTTCTAATCATTTAATTTTTTTAAAATTTGAATTAATTCTCTTTTAGATTTAAAAATAAAACTTAAAATAAATTTGTTTTTATTTTTTTTTAAATTAATCTTAGACTTAATCTTAGATTCAGTTTTTTGAATCTGATCTTTAATAGATTTATCTATTTCTAGATTTTTAGTGACAGATTTAGGTTTATCTAATTCTCTTACTTTAATTTCAGTTTGTCTGACAGATAAATTATTCTTTAATATCTGCTCATATATAAATAATTGTTTTTCATGGCTTGCTATGTTTATAATAGCTCTTCCATGACCCATACTAATAAATTTATCTCTAATTCCACTTTGGATTATCGGATCAAGTTTTAATAATCTTATATAATTTGTAATTGTTGATCTATCTTTTCCTAACTTCTTGCTCATCTCATCGTGAGAAAGATTTAATTCTTCTATAAGTCTTTTGTATGAAATTGCAATTTCAATTGCATCTAAATCTCTTCTTTGAATATTTTCAACTAGTGCCATTTCCAAAGATGATTGATCATTAGCTTTTCGTATGTAAGCTGGAATTGAATCTAAATTTAATTTCTTAAAAGCTCGTAATCTTCTTTCGCCAGATATTAAGATGTATTTTCCATCATTTTCTTTTACAGTTATAGGTTGTATTAGGCCTAACTCGTTAATTGATGAAGCTAGTTGTTCAAGTGAATTTTGATTGAAATTTGTCCTTGGTTGGTCTGGGTTGAGACTAATATCATTAACATCAATTTCGTTAATATTATTTGAGTTAATGTTTTGTTTAAACCTATTATTATCATCCTCATTTAAGATTGCTGATAATCCACGACCTAAAACTCTTTTTTTATATGCTTTTGCCAAATTAATTTAAATTTATTATTTCTTGAGCAAATTTAATATAACTTTTTGACCCTTTACTTGTCGCATTATAAACAATTATACTTTCACCATGACTTGGAGCTTCACCTAAGCTAACATTTCTAGGAATTATTGTATTAAAAACCATATTTCCAAAATGCTTTTTTACATCTTCTTTTACTTGATTAGACAATCTTAATCTAGAGTCAAACATGGTAAGTAATATTCCTTCTATTTCTAAAATATTATTATGAACATTTTGTACACCCTTAATAGTATTAAGGAGTTTTCCAAGCCCCTCGAGAGCATAGTACTCACATTGTATTGGAATTATTACAGAGTTTGAAGCTGTTAAAGCATTTAAAGTGATTAGTCCTAAAGATGGTGGACAATCGATAATTAAAAAATCATAATCATTTATAATTTCTGAGAAAACGCTTTTAAATACATATTCTCTTTTTGGAATATCAACTAATTCAATTTCAATTGCTACTAAATCAATATTCGCTGGAATTAAATCTAAATTTGGACTACTGGTTTTTATTACAGCGTCTTTAGCTTTACAATTTTTTAATAACACATCATAAATTGAGAAGTTAAAATCTTCTGAATTAATACCAATACCTGAAGATGCATTACCTTGTGGATCAGCATCAATTAATAAAACTTTTTTTTCTAAAATTCCGAGAGAAGCAGCTAAACTGACAGATGTTGTCGTTTTACCAACACCACCTTTTTGATTGGAAATTGAAATTATTTTGCCCATTACTTTTCTAAAAATTCTATAATATAAATCTCCTCATTTTCTTTCTTCATAAAAAGCTTTTCTCTCGCATATTTTTCTAAACTATCTAAATTTTCAAGTGAAGAAATTATTTTTTTATCTATAGCTATATTTTTTTCTAACTCGGCTTTTCTTTTTTCTAATTCATTAATTTCTTTTCTAAGTTTTAAATTAACTATTACCGAATTTGAGTCCCAAAAGAAAATCCAAATTAAAAAAACTGTTGTAATGATTAAATATATATTTCCGAATAATTTATAAAACTTAGATTTTTTTATTTTTTTTATCAATTTTATTCAATTTAATTTCTATTTCTTGATATATGCTTTTATAGTTAGTGTTATTATCTAGAATCAAATTTGCAAATTTCTTGTTAGGCTCAATATATTTTTCATGCATAGGTTTTATCACATTTTTATACTTATTTTTAATTAAGTTCATTTTACCACCTCTTTCTAGAATGTCTCGCGTTATTCTTCTTTTAAGTCTAGTATCACTATCAATATCCAAAAATATAGTTAAATCGAAAAAATCTCTAATTTTTTTATTCAACAATATGAACAATCCATTAACTAATAATACATCAGGCTTGTTAATACGATAAGTTTTTTTTTTCCTCAGATGTGTTTTATAGCAATATGTTGGAGTGTCAACATTACTTCCTTGACTTATTTTGTTAAGATGTTCATAAAATAATTTAAAATCAATACTATTTGGATTATCAAAGTTCATAGAATTTCTTTGACCTGTGCTTAATTTTTTAAAATCCTTATAATAATTGTCTAATTCTAAATGATCTATTTTTATATCCCAATCCCTAAAAAAATGAATTATTTTTTTTGATAATGTACTTTTTCCAGATGCGGTCCCTCCGGATATTCCTATAATTATCATTTTTTATTAATTAACTCATCAACATATTCTTCGGTAATAATTTTATCATATTTATTATTCCAACTATTTAAAATATAATTCATTACATCAGCAACTTCATCTGAATATAGACCCATATTTTCCATATAACCTTCATATTTTTCACCATTTACAATTATATCACCCTCAATTCCCCCTTTTTTTACTGCAATAATACTTTCTTTAATATGTTTAAATAAAAAATCAGACTTATCAAGTGGAGGATAAATTCCTTTAATACCTTTTCCGTCAGGTGAGTGACATCTTAAACACAGATCCTCATAAAGTAGTTTTCCTCTCTCCACAGATTTTTCTTTTTCTTGAGAGAAAATAACACAGCTAAATAGTAGAAAAAAAACAAATCTCATTCTTTTGGTACTATTTTAAATATGCCTTTATTTTCAACAGTGAAATAGATAAATCCATCAGGACTTTCTTTTACATCTCTTACTCTTCCGATTGAATCTGCAATTTTTTCTCGATAAACAACTTTATTATTTTTATTAAGTACAAGTCTTTCTAGATATTTAAATTTAAGTGAACCGGTTAATAAGCTTCCCTTCCATTTTTTATATTTATTAGAGCTTACATACGCAAATCCACTTGGTGCAATAGATGGAATCCAATAATATAATGGTTGCTCCATTTCAGGGTGTTCTTTTTCATCAGTTATTGTAGTTCCACTATAATTAATTCCATAAGTAATTTTTGGCCAACCATAATTTTTTCCTTTGCTAATTATATTGATTTCATCACCACCTTTTGGACCATGTTCATTAGTCCAAATTTTTCCGGTTTTGGGATGTAAAAATATCCCCTGAGGATTTCTATGTCCATATGAATAAATGGCTTTAATAGTATTTTCATCATTCACAAATGGATTATCATCAGGTATAGTTCCATCATCATTAATTCTGTAAATTTTTCCTCCGTCTAAGCTTAAATTTTGAGGAAGCTCGTCCCTGTTTCCTCTGTCACCAATTGCAAAAAATAATTTACCATCATTATCAAATTGTAATCTTGTTCCAAAATGTTGACCCCTTGTTGAATTTCCTTCTCCTTTATATAGGAGTTCTAAATCAGTTAGTTTATTTTGAATTAATTTCGCTCTTGAAACAGCTGTATTACCTCCACCATCTTCCCTGCTTCCTAATGCGTATGAAATATATATCAAATTATTGTTAGCAAAGTTAGGATGAAGTTCTAAATCTAAAAGACCACCCTGTCCCCTTAAGTAAATTTCAGGAACATTTTCAACTTTTATACTTTTTCCGTCTTTTATTATAAAAATTTCACCCCTTTTTTCTGCATAAATTATAGTTTCATTATTTAAAAACTCAATACTCCATGGAATTTCAACATCCGAATAAATATTTTTAATTTCATAATTTATTGTTTCAGGTATGTTAATAGTTTCATCATCTCGAATATAGGTTTCACCAAGCTGGGCACAAGAAATATTGATACTTAGAATTAAAAAAATTAAAATTTGGATATTTTTCATATAAATAAATTTAATAAAATAGTCGGAATGACAGGATTTGAACCTGCGACCCCACGCACCCCATGCGTGTACGCTACCAGACTGCGCCACATTCCGGAAATGCAAAGATAGATTTATTATGATTTATATATTTACAATAAAATGAAAATTAAAATTATACTTTGTTACATTTTACTTTTAACTGTTTTTTCATGTAAATACAGTCAATTTCAAAAACCAAATATTATTATCTTTTTAACTGATGATCAAGGTTGGGGAGATTTAAGTATTCATGGAAATACAAACATTAGTACTACAAATATTGATAATCTAGCTAAAAACGGAGTAAGTTTTAATCGTTTTTATGTGAGTCCTGTTTGTTCACCAACAAGAGCAGAATTATTAACAGGAAAATATTTTGTTAGAAGCGGAGTTAATGGAGTTACAAGAGGTTATGAAAGAATGAATCTTGATCATAAGCTTATCTCAAGTTATTTTAAAGAAAAAAGTTATGAGACAGGACTTTTTGGTAAATGGCATAATGGATCACAGCCACCATATCATCCTAACAACAGAGGATTTAAAGAGTTTTATGGATTTACATCAGGTCACTGGGGAAACTATTTTGATCCAATTATTGAAAAAAATGGTAAACTTACTAGAGGTGAGGGATATATAACAGATGATATTACAAATAAATCAATAAGTTTTATTGAAAACTCTAATTCTCCATTTTTTGCTCTAATTTCATATAATACTCCTCATTCGCCAATGCAAGTGCCGGACTCTTTTTTTGAAAAAAAAGAAGTTAAATTACAAGGCAGATATGCTAAAAATGAAAATATTCTAAAAACAAAAGCAGCATTAGCTATGGTTGAAAATATTGATTACAATGTAGGAAGAGTTATAAGTAGTTTGAAGAAGGGTAAAAAATATGAAAATACTATTGTTATTTTTCTGAGTGATAACGGACCCAACGGAAATCGATGGAATTCAGAAATGAAAGAAAGTAAAGGAAGTACCAATGAAGGTGGAGTTCGTGTTCCATTCTTCATTCAATGGCCTAAAAAAATACCAAAAGGAATAGTTGTAGAACAAATTACTAGCGTAATGGACGTATATCCTTCATTGATTGACCTCGTGGGCTTTGATCATGAACTTAATTTTGATGGAAATAGTTTTAAAAAATATATATATAATCCAAACCTGAAAGATGATGAACGAAAAATATTTTCTTTTTGGAATAGAAGACTTAGTGTAAGAAATAATAATTTTATTTTAGATCACAAAGACAGTCTGTACGATCTCAACGAAGACTTATCACAAACAAAAGCTGTAAATAACAAGCATTATTCAACATACAAAGAATTAAAAAAATCTAAAGAAGTATTAGTATCTACTGTATTATCAAAATATGATAATACAATTAACAGAGATTTTACTGTGAATTATGAAAAATCTAAATTTACTCATCTTCCTGCAAGAGATGCTACATTTAACGGAGATTTAAAAAGAAGCTCGATTCATGCTAATTGTTCATTCATAGAAAACTGGACTAATGATCAAGATTATATTTTTTGGAATATTAATTCATTAAGTTCTGGACTCAATACAGTTCATCTTTATTATACTTTACCTGAAAACAGTGAAGGGACTGAGATGTCTTTAGAATTCATGGATAAAATAATTTATAAAAAAATTCTTAAATCACATGATCCTATTCTTGAAGGTATGGATAATGATAGGATAGAAAGAATTGAATCGTACATTAAAAATTTTAAGAAAATAACTTTTGGTGATTTATTTTTTAAAGAGGGAAATTCTGTTTTAAAGTTAAAAACCTCACGATTAATTGGAGAGAAATCTATTGACTTTAGGTTGTTAGTTTTGGAAAAAAAATAGATTTTTAATTAAAATTATTCATTTAAAATTATAGAATAGTAAAGTTATTGTTGTCACTTGAATTTATTTACTTTTAAATATTGATAAAAATTGTATTGGCAATATTAAAACTCATGAAATAATAAATTATAACCCAAAACCAATATCAAATAGTAAATCATTTGATTTCGTATTTGATCCATCTTCAGCATTTATTGGCCATGGATATGATAGAGTACCTGTTGGTTCATAGTCACCGAACAAAATATCTGAAACCCCATTGCCCTCAGTTCCTGGAAGCCAAATCGCACCAAAAGCATCCCAATTTTCTATATGATCAGAAATGTTCATGGGTCTTCCAGAAATTAATAAAACAATGACCCTATAACCTTTCTTTTTGAGATTTTTAATTGTAATTAAATCCTCATTCATTAAGTCGAGATTTTCTTTATCACCAAAAAATTCTGTGTAAGGATCCTCACCAATTACAACAACAGCTAAATCACCATTAGAATCTTCTAGTTCTAATACATTTTTTGAATAAATAATATTTGTTTCATTTGAAACAGTTTTTTTTATTCCATCCAAAATGGTAGTTCCAATAGTAATTTCACCTTGACCACCTTGCCAATCGATTGTCCACCCACCACATTGCATACCCAAGTTGTCAGCACCTCTGCCAGAAACAATGAGTTTATTAATATTTTTTGAGATTGGTATAATATTTTCATTTTTTAGCAATACGAAACTCTCTCTCACAGCTTGTCTAGCTATTGATCTGTGATCATCCGATCCAATTTTAGACAAAGCGCTATCACCAGCAATTGGACGATCGAATAATCCATTTCTAAATTTAACTTTTAAAATCCGCTTCACGGCATCATTTATCCTGTTTATCTCAATTGAGCCTTCTTCAACACTTTCTTTTAACAATTTGATAAATTTTTTATAAGGTTGAGATTGACCTGGAACCATAACCATATCTATTCCAGCATTGATCGAAGTAATTATATCAGACTTGTAATTACCAGGTATTTCATCAATTCCTTGCCAATCAGAAATTACAAAACCTTTAAATCCCATTTCAACTTTTAACAAATCAGTCAAAAGCTCTTTACTGGCATGACATTTTACGCCATTCCAACTGCTATATGAAGCCATAATGGTTTGCACATTTGCATCTATAGCAGCCTGATATTTAGGAATTAAATTTAATTTCAAATCGTCTAAATTAATTTCAGTATTTCCTCTGTCAACTAGACCTCTCATTCCAGTTCCAAACTCAGTATTTCCATCACCAATAAAGTGCTTTGCACATGCTGCAATCCTCTTACTATGACCAGTTGTTACATTCTGATAACCTAAAACTGCAGCCTTGCCTAATTTTTCAACTATCTTTGGATCACTAGAAAAACCTTCATAAGTTCTTCCCCACCTGTAATCTTCTGGCGATGATAGGCATGGTGCGAAGGTCCAATCAATTCCAGTTGCTGCAACTTCAATTGATGTAATCTCAGAAATTTTATAAACAAGATCAGGATTATTAGTTGCTCCTAAACCAATATTGTGTGGAAAAATAGTTGCGCCATAAACATTGTTATGACCATGAACAGCATCTATCCCATAAATTAAAGGAATTTGTAGTCTTGATTTTAAGGATTCTGATTGGTACTTATTGTACATTTCTAGCCAAGCTCTAGGTTCGTTTACACTAGGACTAGAACCACCACCACTTAATAAAGATCCAATTGAATATTTTGATATATCAGTAATTGTGTCTAGGAATCTTTGGTCAATTTGAGTCATCTGACCAATTTTTTCATCAATATTCATCATCATCACAATCTCATCAACTTTTTTATTGATTTGATTTTCTGTCAATTTACTTTTTGATTGATAATTACATGAAATATTAATAAATAGCAGACCCACAAAAAAAACTATATATTTTTTCATAAATAAAATTTTACAAATATTAATTTTAAATGTAAAGTTTATTTATTTAATTTAAATTTTATTCAATATTATTTTAATGTAATAATCTTATTTTTTGAGTTGAGTAATTATTAATTTACATGGATTTTTAAGAGTAAAACAGAATATGAGCCTAACTTGTTAAAAAATAAAAGCCAAGCTCGCTTCTTTTGCCTGTGCAATAGTTGCTTCTATGTTATTAAGCACAAATAATTTAATTTAAATTTTATCTTTTATCCCAGTACTTACCTGCTTATTAAATTACAATTTAATTATTATATTAAATGAAAAATTGACCAAAACAATTAATTCTAACTATAATTTTATGAGGAGTTTTCTTTATACAATGCTAACCCTATTAGTATTCTTATTGTCTGTTAATGCTCAAAAAACGACAATAACAAATTTAGAGGTTGATAAGCTAATTTCTCCAATTGGATTAGATAATAAAAATCCAGATTTTTCATGGATTATTAATTCTGAAGATTTTAATGTATCACAAACACACTACCAAATTTTCGTCGCTACTGACGAAATTTTTTCAAAAAATAGTTTGGTTTGGGACTCTGGAAAAGTAACATCTGATGAATCAGTTTATGTTAAGTATACTGGAAAAGAACTTTCGTATGATACCCAGTATTTTTGGACGGTAAAGGTATGGACAAATCAGTCTAAACGTTTTTATCAGAGTAAAATAATGAATTGGAAAACAGGTCTAATGAATGCTGATAATTGGAAATCTAATTGGATTTCAGTAATTGATCGAGATCGAGATGTGCCGCAAGCCCCGTATTTTATTAATGACTTTCGACTCAATAAAAAAATCATATCCGCAAGCTTATATATTACATCAAGAGGTGTATATGAAGCACACATTAACGGAGTTAGGGTTGGAGATTCTTATCTTACACCAGGTTGGACATCTTATAGCAATCGAATTCAATATCAAGCTTATGATGTAAAAGAAATGCTCACAGAAGGAGAGAATAGAATAGGAGTTGTTTTGGCTGATGGTTGGTTCAAAAATTTTAAACCTAATCAAGGGAATAGAATTACGGATTATGGAAAAAGTACCTCTTTTATCTCTGAAATGATCATCACTTATCATGACGGGTCTAAAGAAAGTATTATAGATGATCAAAATTGGAATTATCATTTTGGAGCAATTAGAAGTTCTTCCATTTATAATGGAGAGACTATAGACCTTAATTTATACGATCACTTGTGGGCTCAACCAACTAACCAAAATAATCACTTGAAAAAGGCTCAAATAGCCGATAAGTACAGAGGCAGATTAGATCATACTAGAAATGAAATGATTAAAAAAAGAGAAGTTCTTTCAGCTAAGGAATTAATTATTACTCCCTCGGGTGACAAGGTCATCGACTTTGGACAAAACCTTGTAGGTTGGGTTCAATTTAAGTCTGATTTACCTAAAGGGTCAGAGATTAAACTATATCATGCAGAGGTGCTTGACAAAGACGGGGAATTTTACACCAAGAACCTTAGAAAAGCCAAACAAATAAATACCTTTATTTTGAATGGTGATAAAAATGAAATTTGTCGTCCTGTCTTTACCTTTCAAGGATTCCGATACTTAAAGATTGAGGGAATGAATCAAATTAATCTTGATGATTTTCAAGCTGTTGCACTTTATTCAGATATGGAATTTACTGGTCAGTTGACTACCTCCAATGATTTGATTAATAAACTGCAACAAAATATCCAATGGGGGCAAAGAGGTAATTTCTTAGACGTTCCTACCGACTGTCCTCAAAGAGATGAACGACTTGGATGGACTGGGGACGCACAGGCATTTTTTAAAACCGCGGGTTTCAATATGGATGTCAAAAACTTTTTTGATAAATGGCTGATTGATCTATCCTTAGATCAGCGTTCAGATGGAGCTGTTCCAGGTGTAGTTCCTCATAACAATTATTTGGATCCAAACAATTCCAATAATATTGAAGGTACATTTGGAAGAACAGGTTGGGCTGATGCTGCAACGATTATCCCTTGGAATTCTTATCTAATTTATGGTGACAAAAAAACATTGGAGCGTCAGTATCAAAGCATGAAAGACTGGGTAAATTTTATGAGTAATAACTCAGAAAATAATCTTTTTATAAAAAAAGACCATTGGGGTGACTGGCTTTTTTTCTCAAGAGATAACGATAATTCTGGAAGGTCAGCTGTTACTAGTAAAAAGTTGATTGCCCAAGCTTTTTATTGTTACTCTACTAAACTGTTAATTAACACAGCCAAAGTATTAGAAATTCAAGAGGATATAGAGAAATATTCAGCTATATATGAAAAAATTCGTTATGCTTTTAATGCTGAATTTGTATCTAATAACGGTATGTTGATGTCTGATACTCAGACTGCTTATGTTTTAGCGCTTCAGTTCAATTTACTCTCTGATGAACATACTGAAATTGCAGTGAATCGACTTGTTGACAACATTAAAGACTACGGCCATTTAACCACAGGATTTTTGGGAACTCCATTTTTATGCCATGTTTTATCCGACAACGGTAAGCATGCTGAAGCTGTAGAACTTTTGTTACGGACCAAGTATCCTTCTTGGTTGTACCCTGTCACAAAAGGTGCTACTACGATTTGGGAGCGATGGAATGGGATTAAACCCGATGGAACTTTTCAGTACCCAAGTATGAATTCATTTAATCATTATGCTTATGGTGCCATAGGGGAGTGGATGTATTCTAATTTAATGGGATTAAAAATTAATAATAATTTTCCTGGTTTTAAGCGTTATACTATTAGGCCTTTGTTCGATAAAAACTTCGATAATATTGATGGAAGCTTTAACTCTAATTATGGAAAAATTGCCATTTCGTGGTCAAGGAAAAAAGAGGATCTAAAGTTATTCCTAAATATACCTGCAAACACCAAAGCAGATGTTATTCTTGATAAGAATCACCCAGGTTATTGGGTATTAAACGATAAAAAATTGAATGCAAAATTAATTGGAGATCAAGCATCTGAGGAAAAAATAAATTTAGTACTGGGTTCAGGTAAATATCATTTTAGTTTCGTAAAAAAATAAATCATTTTGAATAAAGTGCGATTTTTAGATCAAGTTTATTTCTCATTTTTTTGAGAATATTTTTGTATTCCTTATCACTTGCCAAATTATTTAATTCTTTAGGATCATTTTTTAAGTTGTATAATTCTTCGGGTGCATTGATAGTTTTGTACCTAAAATATTTCCATTGTTCAGTCCTAACCCCTTCACTTGGCGGGATTGGTAGGAAGTCCCATAAATGTTCTATCATCAATTCCTCTCTTTTGTCCTTCGAAATTCCATCATAAACATATGGGACTAAGCTCATTCCATGTGTTTTTAAATTTGATTTAATTCCAGCAAAATCCAGAATCGTCGTAGCCAAATCAACATTAGCTACCATGTCATTCACATCGTAGTGTTTTTTCGCTCTTGGGTCATAAATTATAAGCGGTACTCGGACAGAATTATCATACATCAGCCACTTTCCTGCTATTTGCCTTTCTCCAAGAAAATAACCATTATCTCCCATCCAAATAATAATTGTATTATCAGCAATACCTTTTTTTGAAAGTATTTCTCTGATTTTACCCAATTCTATATCAATGCCACCAATCATCCTGTAATATCCTTTTATGCTCTCTTGATACCTTTGCTTAGTATCATAACGCCAGAACCAACGTAATCGATTAAAACCCTTTCTAACTTCTTTGGGTAACGCTGCAAAACGATCATTAGATGCATTACTTGGATTAGGAATTTCAATATTTCTAAAAAAATCATCTACCTCTTCTTGCCAGAAATATTGTTTTTTAATTCCTTCCCATGCACCGTCATGGGCGTGAGGAGCACTAAAACTAATTGACAAACAGAAAGGCTGATCGATCGGAGCATTATCAATAAATTTTAGAGCTTTATCACCTGTATATCTGGTCAAGTGGACCGTATCTTTTCCTATAGTTTTATAATAATAACCTCGGCGATCTTTGAATTTATTATTACGATCATAAACTTCAAATTCAGAAAAAAGATTTGATAAATTACCATTATTTTTAATACCAAACTTTCCAAAAAAACCCGTATGATAACCATTTTTTTTTAGTATAACAGGATAATTTTCTTTTAAATAAATTGGGTCAAGAGTAGTTCCGCCTAATGTAAAATTATGTTTTCTCTCATACAAACCTGTGATGATTGAAGCGCGGCTCGCACCGCAAATTGGAGTAGTTACAAACGCTTTATTAAAATAGGTTCCCTCTCTTGCAAGTTTATCTTGCTCGGGGGTTTTGATAATTTTATTCCCAGCATATCCAATAGCATCCCATCTCTG
>Ga0066364_10000157_pt1 | contig 13422 bp, 13 predicted proteins | sample Knorr_S7_td_Surf_FD_70970 | JGI IMG/M metagenome (GOLD analysis project Ga0066364, IMG submission 70970) | Marine microbial communities from Southern Atlantic Ocean transect - Knorr_S7_td_SurfaceA_ad_6m_LV_A | ecosystem: Environmental > Aquatic > Marine > Oceanic | place: Southern Atlantic...
CAAAAAAATTTAATTTAGGTTGGACTTTAGATTTTAGAGGTTTAGTTGGAAATAAATCACAACATTACTCAATTAATGGAACGAGCGCTAAATATAAACAAAGCAGCTCACTTACTAGAGAAATATCTCTAATTGGAAATTTAGGTTTTGAAAAAAAATTTAAGAACAATGGAATCTTTACTGTTGGAGTAGATGCAAAAAATACAACTCAAGGCACCAAAAGTATTAGCGGGAATTTAGAATATAAAATTGAATTCTAATACAAAATAACTAAATTTATTTATAGGTTTCTAATTATTTGTTTTTTCTAAAATTTTTCTTTTAAGCTTCACCTTGTTAATTTTTTCAATATTTTCAACTGCTTTTTGGCCAAATATTTTTTTAACTTTATCGAGAAATTTAGGATTTTTATGATAAGTAAGAAAAGCTTCATCTCTAAATTTTAAGATTTCAGCAGCAGTCAAATTTTCATTTGCCAATGGGAGTGTTTCATAGGAATGAAAAGAATAACCCTCATAACTATTCGGTAATTCTAAATTATTTTTTTTTGCCAAGCTGTATAGCTCACTACCTGGCAAAGCCATCGCACCATAAGCGTTCCAACCAAGAGTATTTAGTTTAATGCTTAACTCAAGAGTTTTGCTCATGCTATCTATAGTATCTCCAGGCAGACCAAAAATATAGTTTGCCATAACTTGTATTCCACTCGAATGAATTTGATCAATTACTTTACTGACATCTACATCTTCAAATTTGCCTTTAGAGACTTCAAGCCTGACATTTTTATCACCACTTTCTATTCCAAGACATAACCATTTAATTCCTGCTTTTCTAACTGTGTCTAGAACTTCTTGTCTTTTAACTGTATCAATTCTTGAATAAGCCCATAAACGTAAATTATTTTTTTTATTTCTTTCTGCTAACATTTTACAGAGAGGTAAGTAATATTTTGGATTTAAAAGAAACATTTCATCTGTAATTTTAATAGTTTCAACACCCATACTAATTAATTTATCAAATTCCTTGATTATAAAATCTGGAGACCAATATCTCATTTTATTGTATTTATTTGCTACTCCAATTTCTTCATTATCCTCTCTATTGATTATATTAATCATACAAAAACTACATTTAAATTGACAACCAAGAGATGTTTGAATTGCGGCATATGGCGATCTTTTATTTTCGTCATATTCAGCATGCCACATAGGTGATCTGTAGAGATCTAAAGGCTTATTCTTGTATGGTAAAAGTTCCCATGCGTATCCTGGAAGATGTTCATCCATTTTATCATTTGGTACAATTTTTTCTGGAGGATTAAATGTTATATTTTCGCCATCTCTTAATGCTATTCCTTTAATATCTTTTATTGTCTCTAATTTGATATCTTTTTTTTTTAATATATTCCACAGAGCGTAAACCCCTTCGTTAGTAAATACAAAATCAATACATTTCTCTTTTTTCAAAGTTTCTACTGGCAAAGCTTGCACGTGGGATCCAACAAATGAAATAGGTATATTTATTTTTTTTGATTTAAGGTAGTTTGCAAGTTCTGTAGCACCAATCATGCTTGTTGTTCCGGCATTTACATTTTGACCATAAACTACAAAGCATATTAATCTTGGGTTGCAATTTACTATTTTTGAATATGTTTCTTCAAAACCCAAATGTTCTGCATTACAATCTAATATCCTAACTTTAAAGTTTTGCGACATACAGCTTTTAGCGAGAAGAAGAGACCAGGTCGGAGGTTCTATTGCTGAATATTTTTGGGAAAGATCTTGATAAACTTTTTTTGAGTGACCTGGATTTATAAATATAACGTCAATCATTTTCTTATAAATTACTTTCAATAAACTTTATTATTTGTTTTGGATCTATATACTTTTCATACAAGTTAATTCCAGTTGAAAGTGTGTCCTTAAGATCTTGCTCGTCCTTTGATTTTATAATTTTGATTGCAGTATTCGAATTTTTTGCGATTTTTATAGCTGAATGTAAGCTTGATTCTATGTTGTCATATGGAAAGCTTGATTTATCATATGATGTATTTTCAAAAAAATTAGATTTAAATTTGTGAGAATGGAAAATTTTTTCTCTTAAAAAAGCTGTAATTAAATTACCCTTTTTAGGTTGCCAATACAAAGGTATACAACCACAGGCGATAGCCTCACTTACTCTTCCAGCAAAATGACCGTCATGTATATTTTGGTCAAAAATATTTTTATTATATTTTTCATAAAAGGTCGCTCTAGTACAAATATAGAATTTACATTTTTTTATTAAATTCAAATAATCCATAGTAGATTTGATTAATTCTGAATTTCTACTTGAGGATATAAACATTGATGAAATTCTGTTCCCACCTTTTCTTAGAATAGATGATAAAAAATTAACTCTAAATATTTTGTTTGATCCAATATAGCCAATATCATATGGACGTTCACAAAAAGACTCAAAATTTTCGTTACTAATTTTTGGCACAGGTATACTAGGGAAAAATTTAAATTTATTTGTGCTATAATTTTTATTTGCCCATTGAACACCACTTTGTGAAAAAGCTACTAATATATCTGAAATATCATGCCATGTTTTCAATTTTGTATTTATTTTTAGATCAGGAATTATACTAACTATTTTATTTTTATTTTCTTTTAATAGATTTATCATCTCTACAGGGTAAAGATTACTATCATCTCCTACATCGAAATTAGCGTCAATCAAAATAATATGATTTTTTTTAAGATTGGCTTTTAAATAATTAAGATCTAAAGTAATATTGTTATTTCTGTTAATATCAAATTTTGCACAGTCAAAAGTAACATTCGACTCCTCTAAACTTTTTTTAAAATAAAAGAAAATATCAGACTCTATTTTAAATACTGTACCTCTATTATGAAGATACGGAGCTGCAATAAATAAAAATTCGTTACTCATTTTATCATTATCAAATCGAATTCATTTTTAGACTTAATCTTATTGATCAAATTTTTTTTACTCACTATTTTATTATGAATATAAAATTTACTAAAAAATTTTGTTATTTTATTAAATTTATTCATGTTTTTTAAATTTTCTTTATTATTACTAATTTCAATGATTAATATTTCAATATTTTTTAAAAAAGTGTCTTTTAGAGAAAAAATTATTTCTTCATCCATGCCCTGCGTATCAGACTTATAAATTATAGGTAATTTATTTGAAGATAAATTTTTTATAAAGAAATTGTTAATATTTTTAACTTTAGCTTTTGAAAAATTTGAGGTTTTTTTGATAAATGATGTATCGCCAAAATTATAGATATTTTTATATAGTTTTAAATTAATATCTTTTTTTCCAAGACCGTAATTCATAATTTTGATGTTTTTATAGTTGGCTAAATTATATCTAATAAATTTAATCTTTTCTTTATCTGGCTCAAAGCAAAATATTTTACTTATATTAATTTTTGAGTTTATAACTTGTCTACTTATTAATCCAATATTCGCCCCAATATCTAAAAAAATAAACCTTTTTTTTTTTGAGTATTTTTTTATAATTTTTATTATATGACTTTCCCATGCACCGCTTTTTAAAATTGAAGGTAAGATAATATTATCAATTGGTAAAATTATACTTTCATTTTTTTGACCTAAAGAACAATTTTTCAAAATCTTTAGGTTAATATAATCAATATCCACATAAACTTTTTTAGATAATATGTAGGATTTAAATATTGTTTTAAAGCTATTTTTAATTATTGGTGAAAGATATTTTTTCATAAATTTAAAAAAATGTTTTGATATTAAATTTGTATTATATACAACATTAATCTTTATGGATAAACAAAAGCTTATAGCGTTTGAAAATAAGATCGCAGATCTGTTTAACAAAGCTAAAATCAGAGCACCAATTCATTTGTATAGTAACAATGAGGAACAAATGATTAAAATTTTCAAAAAAATCAAAAAAAATGATTGGATTTTTTGTTCCTGGCGTTCACATTATCAGTGTCTATTAAAAGGAGTTTCAGAAAAAACTTTGACTAAAGAGATTGTAGCAGGAAAATCTATCTCCCTTTGTTTCCCAGAGCATAAAATATATTCATCTGCTATTGTCGGTGGGGTTCTACCAATAGCTACAGGTGTTGCTTTTTCAAACAAAATTCAGAAAATTAAATCTAAAGTCTTCTGTTTTGTGGGAGAGATGACAGCTGAGACAGGAATAATGCATGAGTGTTTAAAATTTTCTAAAAATAAAAACCTACCGATACATTTTATTATTGAAGATAATAGCAAATCTGTTTGCACGGATACAAGAAAAACTTGGTCAATGAAGAAATTAAGCTTTGAAGGAAAAAAGGATAAGTTTATTACTTACTACAAGTACTCACTTAAGTATCCACACGCAGGTGCAGGGAAAAGAGTTCAATTTTAATGAAATATTTTGACGAGTTAAAAAGGTCAATGGAATATTTGGCTAAAAATAAAAAGACAATTTTCATAGGACAAGCTGTTGAAGTTCCCGGAACAGCAATGTCAAATACTTTAGTAGATATTAAAAAAAATAAAAAATTTGAATTACCTGTAGCTGAAGAAATGCAAATGGGTATGACAATTGGAATGTTATTGGCTGGTCAAATACCTATAAGTATTTTTCCTAGGTGGAATTTTCTCTTATTAGCGATAAATCAATTAGTAAATCACTTAGATAAACTTCAATTGATGAACGGTAGGCTATATAAATCAAAAGCAATTATTAGGACTAGCATTGGCTCTGAGAGACCTCTGCACCCACAATTTCAGCATGTTGGGGATTATAGTAAGTCTATTAAAGCAATGTGTCCAAGAATACATATTGTCAAACTTCAAAATCCTAAAAATATTTTTAAAGAATACAAAAAAGCTTTAAATAGAAAAGATGGAAAGAGTACTATACTTGTTGAATATGGGGATTATTATAATGAAAAATAACTTTTATGATAATTACTAAGACGCCTTACAGAATTTCTTTTTTTGGCGGTGGTTCTGACTATCCAGAGTGGTTTAATAAAAATAAAGGAGAAGTTATTTCGACCACAATTAATAAATTCATTTATATTTCTTGCCGATACTTACCTCATTTTTTTAGACATAAATACAGAGTTGTATATTCGAAAATAGAAAACGTAAAAAATTATAATCAAATTAAGCACAATGCAGTTAAACAAATATTAAAATATTATAATGTGAATGATGGTTTAGAAATTCACTATGATGGTGATTTGCCAGCTAGAAGTGGTATGGGGTCAAGCTCATGTTTTGTAGTTGGTTTGTTACACGCATTAATGAAATTAAAAAATAAAAAAATTAACTCAAATATTTTAAGTACAAAAAGTATTTTTTTAGAGAGAGATTTAATGCATGAGAATGTTGGATTACAAGATCAGATAGCAGCATCTTATGGGGGCTTTAATTCAATTAAATTTTATAAAAAAAAATTTCAAGTTTCTAAAATTAATTGTTCTAATAAGTTTAGGCAAAAACTAAATAAAAATTTGTTCTTGGTTTATACAGGTATTTCAAGAACAGCTCAGAAAATAGCAAATAGTTACACAAGCAAGTTAAATCAAAATAAGAGAGAAAATATTAGAAATATTTTGAAAATAGTTGATAGAGCGAAAAAATCTATTAAACAAAATAATTGTGACGATTTTGGTAATCTTTTGCACGAGACTTGGATTGAAAAAAGATCTTTAAGTAAAAGTGTCACTACAAACAAAATTGATCACTTTTATGATAAGGGTTTGAGAAATGGAGCATTAGGTGGAAAACTTTTAGGTGCAGGAGGAGGAGGTTTTATCTTATTTTATGTAGAAAGTAACAAAATACCAATGTTTAAAAGAGCTTTTTCTAATAATATTTTAGTTCCGGTTAACATGTCTGATAAAGGATCAGAGGTAATTTTTTATGAAAAATAAATTTTATCATCCTTTAATGCACGACAATATTACATTTCAAGACAGGAAAGTTGCAGCAAATTTTTTAATGAAAAATAATATATTCACTCAATCAAAAAAAGTTAAAGAATTTGAAAAATTATGGTCTAAATGGCTAGGTGTAAAATATAGTGTTTTTGTAAACTCAGGTTCCTCAGCAAATTTTCTCACAATGTTAGCAATAAAATATCTCTATGGTACTGGCAAAGTTATAGTACCACCGCTAACATGGAATTCAGATATTGTGTCAGTGATTAAAAATGACTTTAAGCCTGTATTTGTTGATATCAATTTAAATGATCTTGCAATGAATAACGACGAAATAATAAAAAAAATTGATAAAAATACTAAAGCTGTTTTTCTTACACATGCTCAAGGGTTTAATGGACTTACAGATAAATTAATTTACGAACTAAAAAAAAGAAAAATAATTCTTATCGAAGACGTTTGCGAGTCTCATGGTGCTAAACACAAAAATAAAAAGCTAGGCACATTTGGATTTGCATCAAATTTTTCATTTTATTATGCACATCATTTATCAACAATTGAAGGAGGTATGGTCTGTACAAATAATAAAAAATTTTATGAAACAATTAAAATGCTAAGAGGCCATGGTTTACTAAGAGAATGTGGAAACCCATCTTTTGAAGGTAAAATGAAAAAAAAATACAAAAACCTTTCACCAAATTTTATATTTATGTATAGCGCTTTTAATATGCGTAATAATGAGGTTCAGGCTGTAATAGGTATAAATCAATTAAAGAGATTAAATAAAAATAATTCGTCTAGAGCAAAAAATTTTAAATATTTTTTAAAGAACCTTGATAAAAATAAATTTTTTACAGATTTTAAAATTTCTGGAAACTCAAATTATGCTTTTCCAATTATTCTTAAACGTAAATCTATTAAATACCGCGATAAATTTGAAAAAATGATGAAGAAAAATGGAATTGAATTTAGAAGAGGAAATGCAGGTGGCGGTAATCAAATGAGACAGCCTTACATAAAAAGTTATTTAAAAAATGTAAATATTAAGAAATTTAAAAACGTCGAGCACGTACATAACTTCGGATATTATATCGGTAATTATCCAACTTTAAAATTAACTACAATTAATAAAATTATAAAAATTTTAAATTCTATTTAAATATAATGAGAGAAATCAAAATTATAAAATCTTCAATTTTCAAAGATCATCGTGGTTATTTATGGACATCATGGGAAAACAAAAAAATTAAGCTAAATTTTAACCATGACAAATTTTCTATATCAAAAAAAAATACATTACGAGGGTTACATGGAGACAAAAAAACTTGGAAACTAGTTAGTTGCGTTTTTGGCAAGGTATTTTTTGTTATAGTTAATAATAATCCTAAATCGAAAAATTATTTGCAAAAAAAAACACTTACTTTAAGTCACGAACAAAATAAACAAATATTAATTCCACCTAATTTTGTTAATGGCTTTCTATGTTTATCAAATAGATGTGTATTTCATTATAAATTATCATATAAGGGAAAATATTTTGATGTAAAAAATCAGGATGTATTAAAATGGAATGACAAAAGACTAAAAATTAAGTGGCCAAGAAAAAAAAATTTAATATTTAGCAAAAGAGATAAATGAAAAAAATACTTATTACAGGCGGTGCTGGATATATTGGATCAATGGTGTCAACTAAGCTAGTACAACAAGGCTTTGACGTTACAGTTATAGACAAGCTAAATTATGACCCAAGGTCGCTTTGCCATCTGCTTCACTATGAAAATTTTAATTTTATAGAGAAAGATATTCTAGATAGAAAATTTATTAAAAGTATAATTCAACGATTTGACTACATTATACCACTTGCTGCTCTAGTAGGTGCACCTTTATGTGAAAAATTCAAAAAAAAAGCAGTAGACACAAATTTGAACGCTATTAAATTTTTGTTAAAAAATATGAAGAGAAAACAAAAAATAATTTATATGAATTCAAATTCAGGCTATGGAATTGGTGACAAAAAAAAATATTGTGACGAAAAATCACCTCTTAACCCAATTTCTTTGTATGGAAGAACCAAAGTCGATGCTGAAAAATATGTAATGGAATTTGGTAACTCGGTTACTTTTAGGTTAGCAACGGTGTTCGGATATTCCTACAGAATGAGAACTGATTTGTTATTAAATAATTTAGTACTTTTAGCTTTGCAAAATAAGAAATTAGATATTTTTGAACCACATTTTCGAAGGAACTTTATACATGTAAGAGATGTTGCTGATGGGATAGTCTTTGCAATTAAAAACTTTAATAAGCTAAAAAATAATATTTATAATTTAGGAATGTCAAAAGCTAATGTAACTAAAATTGATATGGTTAGAAAAATTAAAAAAAATATAAAAGATCTTAAAATTAAATATTTAAAAAATAAGAAAGATCCTGATAAGAGAGATTATTTTGTAAGTAATAAAAAAATAGAAAAAAAGGGTTTCAAAGCAAAAATTGGAATTGATCAAGGAATTAGAGAAATGATCAACGTTTATAAAATGAAAATAGATTATAAGAATAACTATTAAACTTTAAGTTTTGATACCACCTTCATAAAATCTTTTTCAGTATAATAAAATTTAATATTACTTTTTTTAGCACATAAATAATCTGATTTTTGATCGCCAATCATTATAGATCTAGATAAATTTACAGGCCATTTATTTAATATGCTCTTAATCATAAGATTTCCCGGCTTTCTCAAATTTGTTTTTTTTTTGTATCTTTTTATAGTTGCATCAGGATGGTAAGGGCAAAACTCAATATCATTAATAAAGATATTTTTTTTAACCAAAGACGATTTCATAAACTGCTGAAATTTATAAAATTTATTTAAACTAAAAAAACCCTTTCCTATACCAGCTTGATTAGTAATGATAAAAAGTTGAAAGTTTTTTTTTTGTAATATTTGTAATCCATCAATGACTCCTTTACGGAATTTTAAGTCTTTTATTAGGTGAGTGTAACCTAGGTCTTCATTAATAGTTCCATCTCTATCTAAAAATACTGCTGGTCTGTTTAAATAAGATATTAATTTTCTTTTAGCATAAATTAAGTTTTTGGGGGTACCGATATCTAAAAAAAAGTTGTTAAATTTTTTTCCCGATACTTTTTTACCTTTTATTAATTCTGGAATAACGTCATTCTCTAATGAGCAATTGTATTTGTTTATATATTTAAATATCTTTCTTTTAAACTTATAAATACCACCATTTATATAACGTGAATTACTGTAAAAAATCTTATTATTTTTTATATTTAGATTAATTAATTTTTTATTAGACTTATAATTTTTATTTTTGACTAAACTTATTAGTGAGTTAGTGTTTTTAAGATTAAAATTTATTATTTGATTGTAGTCAATATCGAAGAAAGTATCTCCATTTACAACAATAAAATCTGTTTTAAGTTTATCTCTTATTTGATTTAAACATCCTGCAGTGCCTCTTGGTTTTTTTTCAACTATACATTCTACGTCAACCAGATTTATTTTTTTATTATGATATTTTTTTTTAATTTTTTCGCCTTTATAACCAGCTAAAATAAAGACTTTGTTTATATCATATGTGCAGATTTTTCTTATTAATAAGTCTAAAAAATTAAATTTATCAAATTTAATCATCGGTTTAGGTTTGCCTTTTAAATATTTTTTTATTCTGGTGCCAAAACCACCTGCTAAAATAACTAAATCTATTTTTTTCTTATGTTTCAACTTTGAATTTTCTTAATAGTATTTTGACAATTATAAAAGGAAGATAAATTATATTTTCTAAAATAATTAGAAAATTAAAAAAATTTTTAAATTTTAATAACTCTATAATATTCTCAAAAGTATTCAGAACATAACTTCTTAAAAACTTACTTTTTCCATACAACCTTAAACTTTTAAGACTAAATGCCCTGACATACCAAAAGGGAAATTTTGATACTTTTAATAAGTGTGAGTTTGAAGCCATCTTTTCAAATGTTTTATTAAAATATTTACTATCCGAATAAAATTGACATTCTTGTTCAAATTTTTTTGTTTTATTTTTTAACTCCTGATCGTTTAATAAAATATTTTGGATTTTTTCAATCATTTCAGTTGGGTTACGAAACTCAAGTAGGGTATCCTTAGAAAAGATTATATTGTGTGCAGGCGCATATTCACTAACACATAATGTTCCACATAATCCAGAAATCATAATTCTTCCTTTTGGATATAAATAATTGAAAGGGTACGTTATATGTGAATAAAACTTATTTTTATTACCAGTCGATGAAAAATTAATAACCACCTTACTTCTATTAATAAAATTATTTAATTCTTCATTATTTACCATATTACCATCCTCATAAGCTGGTCCAACAACTTTGAAATTAATACTACTATCTTTTAATTTATTTATATATTTAGCTCTATTTGCTTTTAAGGCACCAAAAAAAAGTACATCTATATCTTTTTCAATATTTAAATTTTTAAAAATTCTTTCATCACTTTCATGAAAAATAAAATGTGCGTTTAATCCCTTTTCCTTATATCGTAGTACAGAAATAGGGCAGCAACTAAGAATACCATCACAAGCCAAAGCAGTATGAGTATTAATTTCATGCATATCAAAATCATCAGTTAAATAGAAATATTTGTTATTTAATTTCACACTTGAGATAAAGTCATAATCTATTAGAGATAGATAATCGCCTTGAAAAAAGCCTGTACTAATATTATTTTCATTAATTATCTCATTAATTTTTTTAATCATCCCTCCTTTTGAAAAGTGCAAATGTTGATCTACAAAAAAGAAGACTGTATTTGAAAATTTTTTTTCAATTTTGCTTTTTATCCACGAAGTAAAAATTATGGAGTCTGTTGGGAGTATAATAATTGCTTTATTCACGTTTAAATTTTTTTAATATTTCTTTCAATATATTCGCATAGAATTTGGCCGAGAAAAATTTCACATACTTGAATTTGAGAGGTAACTTTTGAAGGTATTAACACTACATTTTTGCAAATTTTTTTTATTTTACCACCTTGATTTCCAGATAAAACATAAAAAATTACACCTATTTTTTTTGAAACTTTGCATGCTTCAATTATATTCTGACTATTACCCGATGTTGTTATTGCTACACAAATATCATTCTTGTTAGCTAAAGCTTCGATTTGTCTTGAAAAAATATATTTGAAATCAAAATCGTTACCTATCGCAGTTAAAGCAGATGTATCAGTCACTAATGACATTGCTGCTATTGCTTTTCTATTTTGTTGATATCTAACAGTTAATTCTGTAGCCAAATGTTGCGCATCCGCTGCACTACCACCATTACCAAAAAAAATTATTTTTTTTTTGTTTTTTAAACTTATTAAACTTTGCCTACATAGCTTCTCAAAAATTTTCAAATCTGAATATTTAATATTATTTAAAATATCCTGCACACCTTTTTTTTCTTTTTCAAAGATTTTCGATAATAATGATTTATGTTGCATATAATTAATAACTTAATATTTTGTAATCTAAATTAAATCAAATAATTAATTTTTATTAATGTAATTTAATAGAAAAAATTAATATTTATGAAAAAAATTGCAATCATAATACCTTTCCATAAAGAGACATTAAATGATCATGAAGAAAAGTCATTACAATGTCTATTGAAAAAAACCGATAAAGAAAATATTTTTTTAACGCTACCTAAAAAATTTAAGGAAAATTTTAATTATCAAAATATTAAAAAAATTCATTTTGATGATAAGTATTTTAAAAGTCAAAAAACTTATAATCAATTACTTTTATCTATTGATTTTTTTTTAAGGTTCCAATCATACAATTATATTTTAATTTTTCAGTTAGACTCATTTTTAATTAAAGGAGTTAATGAATTGAAAAATTTTTATGACGAAGATTATATTGGTTCTCCACATTACAATGTAAAAAAAAGGAGATTTAATGGAGTTTTGAATGGAGGCTTTTCAATGAGAGCGGTAGAAGCTAGTACACAAGTTTTAAAATCAGAGAAAATTAACATAACCTTTGAAGCATTAATTTCACTTCTAAGATATTTTGCCGGTTTAAATAGATTAAAAAGTTTTATATGTTTTATTTTTAAAATAATAACTATTTATATTTCTAATAGAATTTTTAAAAATCAAAAAGTTACAATTGGCAATGTTATAATAAATGAATTTCCCAATCATTATAATGAGGATATTTTTTGGAGCTTATTTTCAAAGTTATTTGTTCCAAACTTTAAAGTGGCACATCATCAAGTTGCAATGAAATTTGGTTTTGATAAAGATCCTGAATTACTATTTAATGAAAATAGTAATCAATTACCAGTAGGATGTCATAACTGGTGGAGTAAAGAAAATATTGATTTTTGGAAAAAGTATTTTTAGTTTCTATCAAAAATCTCGTAAGTTTTTTTAATCAGATTAACAGCTCTAGTATCTGCACTCATACCTGGGTTAACTTTTTTGGTAACATAAGCAATACCAATACCTTTTACTGGATCACCAAATCCTAAACATCCGCCCCAACCATTATGTCCAAATGCTTCTTTATTTTTTCCAAACATCCAACCTCCTCTTAAAATAAAACCAGAGTAAGTCCATTTTATAGGTAATTTAAGTGTTTCATCAATTCTGAAATTTGACTGATTTAATATGTCTCTAAAATTTTGTCTTGATATTATTTTTTTATTATCAAATTTTAGGTCATTTGCTAATAAGTCATATAATTTTGCAATTGATAAAGCAGAACCATGACCTCCCATGGACGCAACGCCACATAATCTCCATTTTCTCGAATTATAAAAACTAGTTTCGTGTTTCGGATTGTTGAAAGCAGTTAGTTCTGTTGTTGTTTCACGAACCTCGCTTTTTATCTCAATTAGATCGCATACGTTTTCGAAATCTTGTTCCTCAAAGCCAAAATTAAAATTAATATTAAATATAGAAGATAGATTTTTTTTAAAAAATTTTTTAAGACTTAAATTAGTAATCTTTCTAATTAAATTTTCTACTAAATAACCATGTGTTTTTGCGTGATAAAAAGTCTTTTCGCCAGGCTTATGGTCTGGTTCTTGCTTTTCTAGTATCTCAATAATCTTATCAAAATCTAAAAGATCATCATTAGTTATTTTTTTTTTAAATCTATATAAACCAGATTGATGAGATAATATGTCTTTGATTGTTATATCTTTTTTATTATATGAAAATTCAGGCCAGTAATACGATACCTTTTTATCTAAATTTATCTCTTTTTTTTCAATAAGGCTTGCTATACAACTTGCATAAATTCCCTTACTTAGTGAAAAAGTATTTACAATTGTGGTTTCATCCCAAGGTTCTTTGTTATTTTTTTCTCCACCATAAATATTGACTAAAATTTCTTGATTTTTAATTATTGCAAAATTTGCACCTGTTTCTGTTTTATCGTTCAAATATTTTTGAAATA
>Ga0066364_10000159_pt1 | contig 13396 bp, 7 predicted proteins | sample Knorr_S7_td_Surf_FD_70970 | JGI IMG/M metagenome (GOLD analysis project Ga0066364, IMG submission 70970) | Marine microbial communities from Southern Atlantic Ocean transect - Knorr_S7_td_SurfaceA_ad_6m_LV_A | ecosystem: Environmental > Aquatic > Marine > Oceanic | place: Southern Atlantic ocean...
TGGGTAGATTACTATAATTCGTCAATAAACTTTTCAGCAGAAAAAGGATTTGAATACAATCATAAGGCAAAATTAGTTGTTGGTAGTGAATATATGCCACTTAAATCTTTTCTTGAGCCATTAATTGGAAATATTATGATTGATTTAGGTGGTGCTACTGTATCAAAAGGTATTCAACATCCATCTGATAGAAAATTATTTAAGCATATTAATAAAGACTTAAAAACCATACCTATAGTCTGCTATGAAACAATCTATGGTGAATATGTCGCTGACTATGTTGATACGGGTGCAAATTTTATAACTGTAATAACTAATGATGCTTGGTGGTTTGATTCTCCTGGTCACAGACACCTTGTAAGTTATGCAAGATTAAGGGCTATTGAAAACAGAAGATATGTTGTAAGAAGTGCAAATTCTGGAGTTTCTACAATTATAAATGAGGTTGGAGAATACAAGGCTAAATTACCTTTTGATGATAAAGGTACTTTATCTGGTAAAGCATATACAATTGATAAAAGAACTTTTTACAGTAAAAATGGAGATTACATAGCGAGGATATGTATTCTGATTTCAGTTTTACTTTTACTTATTTCATTTTCTAAGCTAAAAAAATAATTTTTGCTTGGAATATTGAAGTTTTAATATATTTTTGAAAAAAAATTCACATGTATTGGACATTAGAATTAGCTTCTTACTTAAGTGATGCTCCTTGGCCTGCATCAAAAGATGAACTTATTGATTTTTCAATTAGAACTGGTGCTCCGTTAGAAGTAGTCGAAAACCTTCAGTCCCTTGAGGATGAAGGAGATGTCTATGAATCCATAGAAGAAATTTGGCCAGACTATCCAACAGAAGAAGATTACCTATGGAATGAGGATGAGTATTAATCTGATTTAATCATTATTGGTTTTTTTTTTGATAAATTTGAAAAAAAATTGGAATGTCCATTGTTAACTCTCTTTTAAAGGTTTTTCTTGGTGATAAATCAGGTAAAGATTTAAAAAAGCTTACTCCACTAGTTGATGAAATAAATAAACATTTCATCGGAATGTCATCTTTATCAAATGATGAATTAAGAGGTAAAACAGATAATTTCAAGCAGGTTATCTCTGATAAAACTTCTGAATTAGTTTCCTCTATAAAAAAATTAAATGAAACAATAGCCAATGAGTCTTCTAATATTGAAAAAGAAAAACTATTTAGTGAAGTAGAAAAAATTGAGAATGACCTTACAGAGACGAAGGCTCAAATTCTTGACGAAATTCTTCCAGAGGCTTTTGCAGTAGTTAAGGAGACTGCAAGGAGGTTTTATGAAAATGATTCTATTAAAGTTTCTGCCACAGATTTTGATAAGGAAATTGGTTCTAAAAAAACATACGTCAATATTGATGGTGAGAGTGCTATCTGGAAAAATTCGTGGGATGCCGCTGGTAAGAACGTGCTATGGGATATGATTCATTACGATGTTCAATTAATTGGTGGTATAGTTCTTCATCAAGGTAAAATTGGAGAAATGCAGACAGGTGAAGGTAAAACACTTGTCTCAACTCTACCAATTTATCTTAATGCATTGACAGGAGATGGAGTCCACCTTGTAACTGTGAATGATTATTTAGCTAAAAGAGATAGTGCATGGATGGGAACTATATTTGAATTTCATGGATTAAGAGTTGATTGTATAGATCATCATAAACCTAATTCACCTGAAAGGAGAAGAGCTTACAATGCAGATATTACCTACGGGACAAACAATGAATTTGGATTTGATTATCTAAGAGACAACATGTCTCATTCTTTGGATGATATAGTTCAAAGGAAGCATAATTACGCTATTATTGACGAAGTAGATTCTGTTTTAATTGATGATGCAAGAACACCCTTGATAATTTCAGGTCCAACTAAGGATGGAGATAGACATGAGTTTGACAACCTCAAGCCAAAGATCCAAAATCTTGTTTCTCTTCAAAAAACATATTTATCTAACATATTAGCTGAGGCAAAATCTCTAATTAATAATTCCGAAAATGAAAATGGTGGATTTCTTTTATATAGAGTATTTAGAGGTTTACCAAAGAATAAGGCCTTAATCAAGTTTTTAAGTGAGGAGGGAGTGAAACAGATTCTTCAGAAAACTGAGAATTTTTACATGCAAGACAACAACAGAGAGATGCATCAAATTGATAAAGAACTTTATTTTACAATTGATGAGAAAAATAATCAAATTGAATTAACTGAGAAGGGGATTGAAACTTTATCAAAAGATCTTGATGACAAAGACTTCTTTGTAATGCCAAATATAGCATCTGATATTTCAGAAATAGAAAATAAGGGGCTATCACCAGAAGAAGAAGCAAAAGAAAAGAATGATCTATTCAATGATTTTAATGTAAAGAGTGAAAGGATTCATAGTATAAATCAGCTTCTAAAGGCATTCACTTTATTTGAAAAAGATATTGAGTATGTAGTTGTTGAGAATAAAGTTATGATTGTTGATGAACAGACAGGTAGGATTATGGATGGAAGAAGATATTCAGATGGACTTCATCAAGCCATAGAAGCAAAAGAAAATGTAAAGATCGAGGCAGCAACTCAGACTTTTGCTACTATTACTTTACAAAATTATTTCAGACTTTATTCCAAATTATCAGGTATGACTGGTACAGCTATTACTGAAGCAGGAGAATTTTGGGAAATTTATAAGCTTGACGTAACTGAGATTCCTACAAATAAACCTGTTGTAAGAAAAGACCATGACGATTTAATTTATAAGTCTAAAAGAGAGAAATATAATGCTATAATCGAAGAAATAATTAATCTTAGAAATCAAAAGAGGCCTATACTAATAGGTACCACTTCAGTTGAAATCTCTGAATTACTGAGTAAAATGTTAAGCAGATCAAATATTAGTCATAATGTTTTAAATGCAAAACTTCATAAAAAAGAAGCAGATATAGTAGCTGAGGCAGGTAATCCAGGTGTTGTAACTATTGCAACAAATATGGCTGGTAGAGGTACTGACATTAAGTTAAGTCAAGATGTTATAGATTCAGGTGGTCTTGCAATTATTGGAACTGAAAGACATGATTCAAGAAGAGTTGATAGGCAACTGAGAGGACGGTCAGGAAGACAAGGAGATCCGGGGAGCTCTCAATTTTATGTCTCTTTTGAAGACAATCTTATGAGGCTATTTGGTCAAGATAGAATTGCAAATGTAATGGATAGAATGGGCCTTAAGGACGGAGAAAATATCCAACATCCAATGGTTACAAAATCAATTGAGAGAGCACAGAAAAAGGTTGAAGAAAATAATTTTGGTATAAGAAAAAGACTTTTGGAATATGATGACGTGATGAATTCTCAGAGAAATATAATATACACACTTAGAAAGAATGCCTTAAGAGGAGATAAACTTCAAATTGATATTTCTAATATAATGTTTGATACAATTGAGGAAATAATCAGAAGCAATAAGGCAAATAATAATTTTAAGAATTATGAATTTGAGCTAATTAGTACTTTTTCAATGACATCGCCAATTAGTGAAAGTGAATTTTTAGATTTAGATGAAGAAACTCTTATTACCAAGTTATTTAATGAGTTAAAAACATTTTACGCCAATAAGAAAGAGCTTAATAGAGTAATTGCACTCCCAGTTATAAAAAATGTTTTTGAAAATAAAAGCAATTCTTTTAAAAGGATTGTAGTACCATTTACCGATGGAAAAAAAGTAATAAATATTGTTACTGATTTAGAGAAATCATATGAAAGTAATGGAGAAAATTTAATACAGGACTTCGAAAAGAGTATTTCACTTGCAATAATTGATGAAAAGTGGAAAAATCATTTAAGAAAAATGGATGAGCTTAAACAATCCGTTCAATTAGCAGTTCATGAGCAAAAAGATCCTCTTTTGATATATAAATTCGAAGCTTATGAACTTTTTAAATCTATGATTCATATTCTTAACAAAGAATTACTCTCTTTCTTGTTTAAATCAAATCTTCCAAATAATCAAGGAAATATTAGAGATGCCGGTTCTAATATGAATACTAACAGTGATTACAAAACATCCAAAGAGGAAAGCTTAAATAGTGATCAATTAGCTGAAAAGGCAAGGAGCATCGGTGCAAGTGCTAGCCAAAACTCTCAAAAAGTTGAAACTGTAACTAGAGAATTACCAAAGATTGGCAGAAATGAAAAAGTTCAAATCCAAAATTCATTAACAGGAGAATTGAGGACACTTAAGTTTAAGCAAGCAGAGAGACTTCTTCAAAACGATGATTGGGAAATTAAGAAAAATTAATTATGAAATATTTAGTTAGTATTTAATACTAACTAACAATTACTAGATTTTTATTTTTTTTCATGATAAATATCAATTATTCAAAATAATCTATTTTTTTTTGAATATTTATTAAAAAATGTTTTCATAGCAGTTAATAACTGCAATAAACTTAAATTGAAAGCTTCATAATTATACATTTGTAAGTTCCTTATGAAATTAAAAGACCAAGGACTCTATCTATCTGAGTTCGAACATGACAACTGTGGTGCAGGCTTTATCTGTAGCTTAAATGGTGAAAGGACTAATACAATCATCAGCAAAGCATTAAATATTTTAACTTGTTTAGAACATAGAGGTGCTGTTAGTTCAGATGGCAGAACTGGTGATGGTGCTGGGATTTTAATTGAAATACCTCATGATTTTTTCAAAAAACAATGTGATTTTCAATTACCAGAGGCAAATGAATATGCTGTAGGTATGCTATTTCTTCCTAATAAAATAAATCAATCAAATTATTGTATTAAAATATTTGAAGAAGAAATCATAAAACAAGAATTAGAAATTATTGGATGGAGAGATGTACCTGTAAATTCGAAAGTTGTAGGATCTATTGCTGGTAAAACTCAGCCTACAATCAAACAAGTTTTTATCAGACCTAAAGATTCTAAATTGAATGAAAAACAATTTAATTTAAAGCTTTTCGTAGCCAGAAAAATTTGCGAAAATATTATATATAATTCTGAACTTTCACAAAGTGATTATTTCTACTTCTCAAGCCTCAGTATAAGAACAATTATTTACAAGGGATTACTTATCCCAGAGGATATTGAAAGATTTTACATAGATTTAAAAAACAAAGACTTAGTTACTAAACTCGCACTCGTTCATCAAAGATTTTCAACAAATACATTCCCAACATGGGATCTTGCACAACCATTTAGATATATGTGTCATAATGGTGAAATAAATACTTTCAAAGGTAATGTAAGTAGAATGTCGTCAAGAGAAGAGCTTTTTTATTCTAGTGAAATCTCTGATGATGATATGAAAAAGATATTACCAATAATTATTCCAAAAAAGTCTGACTCAGCTTCTATGGATATGGTTGTTGAATTGTTATTAATGACTGGCAGATCGCTTCCTGAGGTAATGATGATGCTTGTTCCTGAGGCCTGGGAGAAGCATAATTCTATGAATAACAGCAAAAAAGCTTTCTACAATTTTAATAGTTGCATTATGGAACCATGGGATGGACCAGCTTCTATTCCATTTACAGATGGGAAATTCATTGGTGCTCTTCTTGATAGAAATGGTTTGAGACCATCAAGATACACTGTGACTAAAGATGGATATGTAGTTATGTCTTCAGAGACTGGTGTTGTTGATATAAAACCGGATAATGTTCTATCTCATGGAAGGTTGGAACCTGGAAAGATTTTTCTTGTTGATATGGAAGAAGGTAGAATTGTAAATGATAATGAAATTAAAGAGAATATTGTCTCTAAAAGACCTTACAAGGATTGGATAAATAGGAATATTCTTCAGTTGTCAGATGTACCTTATACTGGGAATAGAACTCCAGAAGAAAAGTTAAGTATAGAAACAAGATTGAAAATATTTGGATACAGTAAGGAAGATTTTAGAAAAATAATTATACCAATGTGTCAAACTGGTAAAGAGTCAATTGGATCAATGGGAACTGATACTCCTCTTGCAGTTCTCTCCAAAAAACCTCAACTTATTTATAATTATTTTAAGCAGCTATTTGCTCAGGTTACAAATCCACCTTTAGATGGTATAAGAGAAGAGATTATAACAGACACAAGTCTTTCTTTAGGACGAAATCATAATCTATTTGAAATAACTGAAGAACATTCAATTAACCTTACTATTAAGAATCCTATTATTTCCAATGAGGATCTAGACAAAATTAAATATATATCTCATAAAAATTTTAAGGCAAGTGAAATTAAATGTTTATATCAATTTAAGAAAGGTCATAATGGAATTGAAGAGGCTTTAGACAAAATTGTTTTAGAAGTTGAAAAGTGTATTGATAAGGGAAGCAACATTATAATATTAAGTGATAGGCTTGTTTCAAAAAAAATGGCCCCTATTCCTATTCTTCTTGCATGTTCATTCGTTCATCAAACAATGATAAAGAGAAAAAAAAGATCAAAATTTGGTATAATAATTGAATCTGCTGAACCTAGAGAACCTCACCATTTCTCAATGCTTTTTGGGTATGGTGCTAGTGCAATAAACCCTTATTTAGTTAATGAGGTGATAAAATATCACTTCGATTCAGGATATCTAAATAATATTTCAGTAGATTCCGCAATTTCTAACTTTAACGATGCTATTGCAAAAGGTATCCTAAAGATTATGAATAAAATTGGAATCTCAACACTTAATTCATACAGAGGTTCGCAGATTTTTGAAGCACTCGGACTCAAAACAAATTTTATAAATAAATATTTTCAAAATACTCCTTCTAGAATAGAAGGTGTTGGACTCTATGTTATTGAAAAAGAAATCAGTGAGAGGATAAATTATGCATTTAAATCTGAATCTGACTTTTCATCAATTAAAACTGGAGGTGATTATAGATGGAGAAGAGATGGAGAAAGTCATATGTTTAATCCTTCAACTATTTCTAAACTTCAGAATTCAGTTAGAACAGAAAGTTATTCATCTTACAAAGAATACTCTGATATAGTCAATAAACAAGAAGAACAACTTATGACTATAAGAGGTCTTCTTAAGTTTGTAGATTTTAATCCAATTCCAATTGAAGAGGTAGAACCATGGACTGAGATTGTTAAAAGATTCAAAACGGGTGCAATGTCTTACGGATCTATAAGCTCAGAAGCTCATGAAAATCTTGCTATTGCAATGAATAGAATTGGAGGTAAAAGTAATTCTGGTGAAGGAGGGGAAGACTCTAAAAGATTTAATAAAGATAAAAATGGTGACTTCAGGAATAGTTCAATTAAGCAAGTTGCCTCGGGTAGATTTGGAGTTAGCTCATATTATTTATCTAATGCTGATGAAATACAAATAAAGATGGCACAAGGTGCTAAACCAGGAGAAGGTGGCCAACTTCCAGGACCAAAGGTAAATCCTTTAATTGCTAAAGTAAGAAATTCTACTCCATATGTAGGACTGATATCACCTCCACCACACCATGATATTTATTCAATCGAAGATCTAGCTCAACTAATATTTGATTTAAAAAATGCTAACAGAAATGCTAGAATTAATGTTAAACTTGTTTCTGAAGTTGGAGTTGGAACAATTGCTGCCGGAGTTGCAAAAGCTAAAGCTGATGTAATTTTAATTTCTGGTTATGATGGAGGAACTGGAGCTTCACCTTTAACTTCTTTAAGACACGCAGGATTACCATGGGAGCTTGGAGTTGCAGAAGCACAGCAAACCTTGGTTTTAAATAATTTAAGAAGCAGAGTTGTACTAGAATGTGATGGACAATTAAAAACGGGTCGTGATGTTGCAATTGCATGTTTATTAGGAGCTGAAGAATTTGGTTTTTCAACTGCACCCCTTGTAGCATCTGGATGTATAATGATGAGAGCATGTCATTTAAATACTTGTCCAGTTGGAATAGCAACTCAGGATCCTGAGCTTAGGAAAAACTTTAAAGGTAAACCTGAGCATGTTATTAATTTTATGTATTTCGTTGCTCAGGAATTAAGAGAAATTATGGCAGAACTTGGTTTTAGAAGTATTGACGAGATGATTGGTCAGACACAAAAACTCAAAGCTAAAACTGGGATTGATGATTATAAAGTCAAAGGAATTAATTTGGAAAAATTACTTTACAAGCCATTATCTGGTGATGATGAAAAGCTTAGAAATACTACAAAACAAAATCACAACTTAGATAATGTTTTAGATTTTAAAATATTAAAAGCTGCAAAATTGTCCGTTAACAAAAAGGTGAAATCTTCATTCGAATTTAATATTAAAAATACAGACAGAGCAGTTGGAGCATTATTAAGTAATGAAATTTCAAAGATTCACGGTGAGAAAGGTCTTCCAAAAAATACTTTAAACATAACTTTCAATGGTTCAGCTGGTCAAAGCTTTGGTGCTTTTTCTGTAAACGGATTAAATATGACAGTACATGGAAATACAAATGACTATTTTGGTAAAAGTTTATCCGGTGCAACATTAACTGTGAGAGTTCCAAAAGAGTCGAGTATTATTTCAAATGAAAACATTATAATTGGTAATGTCGCTCTTTATGGGGCAATAAGTGGTGAGGCATATATTAACGGGATTGCAGGTGAACGTTTTTGTGTAAGAAATTCTGGTGCAAAAGCTGTAGTTGAGGGTGTTGGTGATCATGGGTGTGAATATATGACGGGAGGATCCGTTCTAATTCTTGGCAAAATTGGCAGAAACTTTGGAGCTGGTATGAGTGGTGGTATTGCATATATTTACAGAGAAAATAAAAAATCGATTGAGAATTTTAATATGGAAATGATTGATCTTGAAACACCCAATATCCAAGATGAAGATATAATTTATGAAATGCTAGAAAATCACTTTTCTAATACCAATAGTAAAGTAGCTGAAAAAATATTATCAAATTGGAAGAATAAAAAGAAGAACTTTATAAAAGTTATGCCTAAAGAATACAAAATAGCTCTAGAAAGGATAGCAAAAGAAAAAATAGATCAGTTAATTCAATAATGGGAAAAGTTAAAGGTTTTAAGGAATATGATAGAATTGACGAGAAGTATATTCCCGTTAGAAAAAGATTAAAAAGCTATAAGGAGTTTACAATATCTCCAAAAAATAAAGAATTAAAATCCCAGGCTGCAAGATGCATGGATTGTGGCGTACCTTTCTGTCATAGTGGATGTCCATTAGGTAATTTGATTCCTGATTTTAATGACTTAGTTTACAATAATAAATGGAAAGAAGCTCTTGATGTTCTTCATTCAACTAATAATTTTCCTGAATTTACTGGAAGACTATGTCCAGCACCATGTGAGGCCGCATGTGTTTTAGGAATTATCGATCCACCCGTTTCAATTGAATTGATTGAAAAGCATATAGTAGAAAAGGGCTTTAGTGAAAATTGGATAGTACCTAGAATTCCGAGTAAAAGAACTGGTAAAAAAGTTGCTATTGTTGGTTCTGGTCCAGCTGGTTTAGCAGCTGCTCAGCAACTAAATTCAGTTGGTCATAAAATAACTGTATATGAAAGAGATGATAAAATCGGAGGTTTACTAAGATACGGTATTCCAGACTTCAAGCTTGAAAAGAATGTAATTGATAGGCGAATAAAAATTTTAGAAAAGGAAGGTGTTACTTTCAAATGTAATGTGGAGATCGGAAAAGATATTGATATTATTGACCTAGAATCTAAATATGACAGTATTTTATTGTGTACGGGGTCTACTAAAAAAAGAAGTCTTGATATCCCGGGTATTGAATTATCTGGTGTTATCCAAGCTATGGATTTTTTAACTCATAATAATCGTTTTGTTGATAATCAACTTAGTGATCATCTTGAATGCTACAATGCAAAAGGAAAGAACGTTATTGTTATTGGAGGTGGAGATACAGGATCAGATTGTATAGGTACTTCCAATAGGCATGGAGCAAAAAATGTGATAAATTTTGAACTTACCTCAAAACCTCCAACTAATAGAAGTGAAGAGAATCCATGGCCTTATTGGCCTTTCACACTTAAAACATCATCTTCCCATGAGGAAGGAGCTGAAAGAGAATGGAGTATCCTAACTAAGGGATTTGTTAGTGACTCTGATAATAATCTTATTGGTCTTGAGACAGTAAATGTGAAGTTTGACTCTGACAAAAAGGAGTTCATTGAAATACCTGGATCAACTAAAACATGGGATTGTGATTTAGTTATTTTAGCTTTAGGATTTACAGGGCCTGAAACTGATCTTCCAAATAAATTTAATCTTGAAATTAACAAACGAGGTAATATTAGCTCAAATTCAAGCTATCAAACTAAAAGAAATAATATTTTTACTGCAGGTGACTGTAGACGTGGCCAGTCTTTGATTGTTTGGGCTATATCTGAAGGAAGAGAAGCTGCTCACCACATTGACAAATACTTAATGGGAAGTTCTAACTTACCTCAAAAAAGCTCTTTAGGAGACCTCTAGATATATTTCCATAAATTAGTATTATGAATTCAGATAGGATTAAATTCCTAATAATTTCAAGTGCCTATCCCTATAGAGGAGGTATTTCAGATTCTACTCATTCTTTTTGTAATGAACTTATTGATTCAGGGGAATCTACAGAAGTTTGGACCTTCTCATTATTATATCCAAGTTTTCTTTTTCCTGGAAATACCCAATATAGTAGAGAGAGGTATGAGCAAAAATTTAAAATTAAAAGAAAGATTAATACAATTAATCCTTTTAATTGGTTAACAGTTTCCAAAAAAATCAACAAATTAAGTCCAGAAGTAGTAATCTTGAGATATTGGTCACCAATTTTATGTTTACCCTATTATTTTATTAGTTTTTTTTTAAGTAAAAAAATAAGAGTTATTGGGATTGTAGATAACTGGAAAAATCATGAAAAAATTCCTTTTGAAAGTATCTTAAGAAAACTTTTTCTAAAATCATGTTCAAAATTTATTTCTTTTTCTGAAAATATTGCAGAAATGATTCGTTTTAATACAAAAAAAGAGGTCTTATCTCTATATCATCCAATAAATACAAATCTTCCCATATTTAAAGAAAAAGCAAAAGCAAAAAATGATCTAAACTTGAAAGACTATAAGTATGTCACATTTGTTGGGCTTATTAGAAAGTATAAAGGTGTCCAAACATTCATAAAGTCTATTAGTTATATAAAAGATGATAATATAAAATTCATAATTGCAGGGGAGTTCTATGATTCATTAAATGAATACAAACAATTGGTTAATGAACTTAATCTTAGCGAAAAAATATTAATTGACAATAACTTCCTTGAACTTGATAGGATAAGAGATTATATATGTGCAAGTGAATTAATAGTTCAGCCTTATATTAATGCGAGTCAAAGTGGAATTACTCCCCTTGCCTACTTCTATAATAAACCTTTAGTAGTTTCAAAAGTTAGAGGATTAAAAGAAATAATAAATAAAGATCAGAGCGGGGAAGTATTTGATGAAACTCCTGAAAATTTAGCGAAAGCAATTCTAAATTGTATTGACAAAAAAAGAAATCAACTATATGTTTCAAATATTATACAAGCAAAAAATTATTATACTTGGTCAACTTTTGTTAAGAAAATTAAAACTATATAGATATATTTTATATAGAACAATTGCGTTTATAGTCCCAAAAATTGTACCTACTAAAATATCAATTGGGTAATGTACTCCAAGGTAAATTCTACTATAGGAAATTAAAAATGCATATATAGCAAATAACAGAATTAATAATCTATTTGATGATCTTAATAATAGACCGAAAAAGATTGCCAATGAAAAAGAATTTGATGCATGAGCTGAAAAGAATCCATATCTTCCGCCACATGAATCTTTCACAAGTCTTAATGAGTCAGAAATTAGTTCATTATAACATGGTCTAAGCCTTTGAAAGGAATCTTTAAATAAGTTTGAAGTTTGATCTGAAATGGTTATAAGTATTGCTATAGCAATAATTAAATGAAATAAAATTTTAGTCCTTTTTTTGTTATTAATTGAGTATATATATGCAATTAAAACTACTAGGTAAAACATTACATTAGCTTCAGTTCTCGAAAGAAATATCCAAAAATTGTCATAATATTGGCTTCCAAGATTATTTAAGTATAGAAATAAATATGAATCAAGATCTAAAATTTTCTCAATCATTAAGTATTATTATTTTTTTTGAAAGATAATTAAATCTTAAAAAAAGAAATAAAGAAGAAGAGAATAAACCAGATAAAAGTCCTAGCCATATTCCAACCATAGATAAATTTGTATAAAAACCAAGATAATATGATATTGGAAATCCAATAACACCGTATGATAGAAAAATAATTATAGCAGGCTTATTAACATCCTGCATTCCTCTCAAAGCTCCAAGAACAACTGCTTGTATACCATCAAAAAGCTGAAAAACTCCTGCAATAATTAGTAGCTTTGATGCAATATCTAAAACTTGATTTACGTCTGTTAAATTTAAAGGATTATTAGCATCCAAATAAAGAAGAGGTAGATAATCATTAAATAATAGAAATATTGAACAGAAAACTATATCAATAAATATTATAAGTAAAATGGTTGATAGAGCTACTTCTCTTAATTTTTTAAAATTCATCGTGCCCATTTGATTACCCACTCTAATCATTGCTGCAACACCAACCCCGAGGGCAACCATATATGTCATAGAAGCAAGATTCAGAGCTATTTGGTTGGCTGCTTGTGAGTTTTTACCTATAAATCCTGACATCCAAACAGCAGATATGAAGAATGCAACTTCAAAAAAACTATGAAGAGCTGATGGAAGTCCTAAATAAAGGATTTTTTTTAATCTCTTAGTCTCTACTTTTGATGGAATAAATCTCTTTATATAAACAGATAATTTTTTATGAAGTTTTAAATAAAAAATAATAAATAAGAGCATACAAAACCTAGCAATTAATGTACCAATTGCTGCACCCTCAACTCCAAGTTTTGGGAAAATCCAATAGCCAAAAATTAAAAAGAAGTTTAAAGCCACATTAATGATATTTCCAACAATAGTTGAGTACATAGCAGCTCTTGTAAATGACATACCATCGGCGAATTGCCTAAAAGATTGAAAATTTACAGTAGCTATCAGAGATATTGATACCCAAAAAAGATAAGGAGAAGCAAGTTCAACTACTTCAACTGGTTGATTCATAAAATATAGAAGATCTTTATTAAGGAATACAACTAAAAATAAAATAATTCCAAGAAGGAAACAGATTAAAAAACTATGTTCAAATATCCTTGAAACATCATTACTTTTTTTAGCTCCATCAGCTTCAGCTATTAAAGGTGTAATTGCTTGTGAAAATCCTATACCTAGAGACATTGCAATGAAAACAAAGCTATTCCCTAAAGAAATAGCTGCTAGTTCAGCAGTACCTAAC
>Ga0066364_10000163_pt1 | contig 13183 bp, 10 predicted proteins | sample Knorr_S7_td_Surf_FD_70970 | JGI IMG/M metagenome (GOLD analysis project Ga0066364, IMG submission 70970) | Marine microbial communities from Southern Atlantic Ocean transect - Knorr_S7_td_SurfaceA_ad_6m_LV_A | ecosystem: Environmental > Aquatic > Marine > Oceanic | place: Southern Atlantic...
CGAAATCAAAATTAGCAGCATTTTGCCATGTTAGGGAAGATGCCGTAGTCTCTGCACATGATGTTTCCAATCTTTATCAGATTCCAATTTCATTACATAATCAATCTGTTCTCAGAATGGTGTCGGATAATCTAGGATTCGATATTCCGGAAAGTCTCCCAATGCTCGATGAATGGAAGGTAATGGCTGACAAGTTCGATATGCTGGAAGATGAAGTTAGAATAGCAATGGTGGGCAAGTATACCGGACTTTCAGATTCTTATCTTTCAGTCATCAAGGCACTCCAGCACAGTGCCTTAGCAGTGGACAGGAAGCTTGTAATCGACTGGATAGAGTCTACTAACTTAGATCCAATCGATAAGACTCAGGCGTATGACGATGCATGGGCAACTCTGAAGGAGGCTGATGGGATCCTGGTTCCTGGCGGATTTGGAAACAGAGGAGTAGAGGGAAAGATTGCCGCCGCCAACTATGCTAGAGTCAACAATGTGCCCTATCTTGGAGTGTGCCTTGGACTTCAAATCGCTACGATAGAGTTCTGCAGAAACGTACTAGGCCTCGAAGGAGCGAATTCAGCTGAATTTGACGAGAATTCCCCTATTCATGCTGTGGTCTTCATGCCAGAGATATCCAAGACCCACATGGGAGGAACTATGAGGCTGGGGACAAAACCAACTCCATTCTTAGTCGATGACTGTAAGGTTCGAAGATTGTATGGAGGCGCGGGCCATGTAGATGAGCGTCACAGGCATCGATATGAGGTAAATCCGGATCTTATAGAGAGCATTGAGTCCGCTGGGATGGTGTACGTTGGAAAGGACGAGACCGGAGAAAGATGCGAGATTATGGAGCTTGAAGGACATCCATACTATGTCGGGACACAGTACCACCCGGAGTTCAAATCCAGGCCCGGGAAACCTAGTCCTCCTTTCCTAGGGCTCCTGAAAGCCTCCTGTGGACAGAAAATATAGGCCCAGACCTCTCTTTTCTGTAAGCGAAGACTAGCAACAACTGCTGTCAACACTGTCCTGAGCACAAAAGCAGGTTTTTGCGGGCATGATATCTGCACGAGAGCTTCTCTCATTGAATAGCGCGGTTACTTCAGCAAGCTCTTCAGGCGCATCTCCTCTCTCCTCTAGACAGAGCTTGAGGCCCAACAATCCCCACATATTATCCTTCCAAAGTTTGATATCTTCACGGTACACGGCTTCTGCTTCCTCTACTTCTCCTTGCTCAAGAAGTAATGCGCCTAGAATATGGCGAACTGGTTGCATCTGCCCCCATGGCTCGTTGTAGGCTAAGTTGAGTGAAAGGTCAACGCCTCTGCGTAGGTGATCGAACGCCTCGGAGAAGTCATAATCCTCCCCTCTGGCCTTAGCTTGAAATTGTCTCCTGTATTCTATCTCACCAGCAAGTACAGCATCATTCACCAAGAGAATACATGGGCCCTCAGTTGGATCTTGATACATTAGATTGTTGTGAAGAACTCTGCCCTGAAGAGCTGGATTGTCGAGGGCTTCCACGAACAGCAACTGCTCAGCCTCGGCCTCAGGAACCATCCCTTTAGAGGCATAAGCCACACCTCTGGCATAATGCTGAGTAGCTATTGCTGCAGGGAAGACTTCCCTATCTGTGTGGAGTGGCTCATTGAGTATATCATCCCACTTTCCAAACCTGATCATGACATGCCAAGGCATAGTCACATATGACTCCAAGAATATCGCTCCCATCGGGATTATTCCTGCAAGCATGAATTGCACGCCGGACTCGGAGTCCCCAGCTGGTAGTGTACTGACTGCTTTGCGCGCATACTTCAGTGCTGTTTCGTACTGTCCATCGAACATTGCACACCAGACTACGAAGTGATGATTGTGCATTCTGTAGAATTTGTAGAACTGGGATTCATTGCCAGTTATCTCCACATACCTATCATCCGCCTCTACAGCCGCGATGTTGCAATCAATAGCCTCCTTCCATTGACCGACCCATGCATCAATATGAGATGGCATATGGACCAGGTGACCTAGCCCTGGCATCAGTGTCCTGAGGACATCGGCTGCGGGGAGGGCCTTCTCAGGGAATGGCGAAAGTTCCAGTGCATGGCAGTAAAGGTGACAAAGTGCAGGATGTACCTTTGCTTTCTCACTGGCCTCGAAAGCGTCTTCTAATATACTGACCAGAAGTAGGGTATTATCGTCTGCGGGAGTAATTTCACCAGTCTTGGTATCTTTATTCCACAATTGCCAAGCCTTCAGATTCATTAGTGCCTCAACATAGATCGCGGTAACATCCAGATTCCCACTATACTTCTCATAAAGAGGGGCCATTGCTTCAGCGAATGCGATATTTAGCTCGGCGCTATTTCCCATGTTAAGTACGGACGGGTCAGCAGCATCTCTTGCTTCCTCTGAATGCCTCTCCGCCAAAGCATCGATGAGGTCTTGTTCCATCTCTGAGCATCCTTCTTTGAGAGAAATGGCCATCTGAATAGGGTCATATCCCGAGCCAAGTCCTGGGGTCCAATTGTAGTTAGATGATACGCAATATGCAATTCCCCACCATGCCATAGCACAGTCCGGATCTAATTCAGCACACTTAGAGAAGCACGCAATAGCTTCCTCATGGTTATAATTTAGCATGTGCCCGTATGCAAGAATGAACATTTTTCTAGCTTCATCGTTCGAGCATGTTACTTCCATTGCGAAAGAATAATTTTCCATATTTCCAAAATCGTAGTCTTTAGGTGCCAAGTTCATGTCTTGACCAAAGGGTGCTCATGTATAATCTAAACTGAATGGACCTATGTTTTTTCAAGTTTTTAGATTTTTTATGGATGATATTTAGCCCTTTATTCAGTCTACCGATACCTTGAGGACTCTGGTTGTCCTGTATCCCTGCAATACTTTGAGGTACTTCTTCTCGGAGAATCTTTGATCCATCTCAGAATCGCCCGTCTCGATCCTAAGACTGCGTAAGGTGAGCATCTTGGCAGGAGTAACGATTCCCAGGACCCTATTCACCCCAATTATCCTGAGGACATCAGGAGAGAGCTGGAGATTTCCTCTTCCGATAAGAAAGCCTTGTCCTCCCATTGGAGAGAGGAGTAATATCACATCGCCTTGATGCTCCTTCAATGCAGACAATATCTCGTTTTCATTTAGATCCGAACCAATTATGTTACCACCGACAGTAATGTCAATACCCAGGGTATTCAACTCGAACCCAAGTATACCACCGATTGTTCTGAGAGTCCCTCCTGAGCCCCACACGATCATCATTCGATCATCAATCAGTGTCTCCCTTACATGATCTGCCAGTCCCTGAATAATTTCTTCTTCTCCTGAGGCCTCCACTCTCATCTTAGAGCCCTGCATCCATCGAGGACTCGCCGGGGTAATTGCCTCGGCGTAGAGTTTTACAACCCACTTCCCTTGTCTATAAAGATCCTCATCTAGGTCTAGGACCTCTGTGGAAGACAAAAGAAGATCACCCTCCAGCCATGCACTTAGAACCTCGGCGGCCGCCTTGGGAGAGGATGCGAAACAGCCCGAATGCATCTTCACTCCTGTTGGAACACCGATGATGGGCAATTCAGGCCTGCCATATTCCGACAGAGCTGCCACTACGTCTCTAGTCGTTCCGTCTCCGCCTGCATATACGAGTAGATCGATATCAGATCCAATCATAGAACCGACCAATTGGCTTGTATCATTAGCGTCTGTGGAGCTACTCGAAGAGTGGATGACTTCAAGTGAAGAAATTGCTGGTGAAATCCAATCAGTACCCATTCTTCCTTTACTAACGTACCACTGGATTCCATCTAAATTTTCCTTACTGATTGTAATTAGGTGATCCAGCATCGCCCTCATCCTCGGGCCTGATCTATCTTGTGCCCCCTTCGATCTCGCTATTTCCGCTTGCCCATCTGATCCCTTCAAACCCAGTCTTCCACCTAGTCCTGCATCCGGATTTACAAGAAGCCCCAACCTGACCATGTCCATGGCAAGGGGGGACTGGTCTTATCGGTTCGTAATGTAATTGCTCTTTTTCTCTGTTGTCAATTTGCAAGAATAGATTTTTGTACGAATATTTCGATTTATGACAGACGCCTTCAAACGCGATTGCGTGACCGGCCATATCAGGAGGAGTGCTTATGATAACGGTCGAAGTTGGCGATAGTGATGTTCACGAGTATGCGAGTGGAATTTCTGCTGGCGAGGTTATTGCAAACGTCCATGGGAGGAAATCTGGCGCTGTTGCTGCTCTTGTAAACGGTGTAGAGAGGGATATGTCTTATGAGCTAGATTCTGATTGCTCCGTAATGCCAATTATCGGAAGCTCTCCAGAAGGGCTCTACATTCTAAGGCATTCTTGTGCTCATCTTCTTGCTCAAGCAGTTACTGAAATGTACCCAGATGCTAAACCAACCATTGGGCCTCCTATTGATCATGGATTCTACTATGATTTCTACATGGACCCCATTTCTGAAGACGAGCTAAGAAAGATAGAAAAGAGGATGAAGGAGCTTGTGAAGAGTAATATACCCATTTCCAGAGAGGAATGTGATAATGATGAGCTACGTTCAATTTTCAGTGATAATAAGTTCAAACTAGAGATAATGGACGACAAGATAGGCCATGATGTCGGCTCCTCAGTCTACAGACAAGGTGACTTCGTAGATCTCTGTAGAGGACCTCATGTTCCTAGTACTTCACATCTCAGATGGTTCAAACTTTCGAGTACCAGTCAGGCATATTGGAGAGCTGACAGCAAGAGGGAGTCTCTCACTAGGATATACGGGATGTGCTATCCAGATAAGACTGGTCTACAAGAGAGGATAAAGCAACTCGAGGAGGCGGCAAAGAGGGATCACAAGAAGATCGGTAAGGAAATGGAGCTATACATGACTGACGAGATGATTGGCAAGGGGCTTCCTGTTTGGTTGCCAAATGGTGAGACTCTGAAAGGAGAAATTGAGAAGTTCGCAGTGGAGACCGAGGAGGCCTACGGATACTTACGTGTAACAACGCCAGTACTAGGAAAGAAGGAGCTTTTCGAGACTAGTGGACATCTTCCACATTACGCTGAGGGGATGTATCCACCTATGGAGATGGATGATGGTGAGTATTATATGAAGGCGATGAATTGTCCTTTCCACCATCTAGTTTATGGAAACAAAAGAAGATCATACCGAGAATTACCAATGAGAATCGCTGAATATGGAACTGTTTACAGGAATGAGCTATCCGGAACATTAGCTGGCTTACTGAGAGTCAGGATGCTAACAATGAACGATGCTCACATTTACTGCACCCTTGAGCAGGTTGCCTCTGAAGTTGCAGATAACATTAGGATGGTTCAGGATTACTACTCAGCCTTTGGATTCGATGATTACTACTTCCGGTTATCATTGTGGGATCCGGATAATGTTGACAAATATATTGATCAGCCTGAGAATTGGGAAACCACGCAGGATCATCTAAGAAAAATTCTCGATGATCTTGGAGTAGAATATGTAGAAGCAGTCGGAGAAGCAGCTTTCTACGGTCCTAAAATTGACATTCAATTCAGGACTCTTCTCGGTCGTGAGGAATCTATGTCGACAATACAGCTAGACTTTGCCGCGAAGGAGAGATTCGAGCTAACATACACTGACGAGACAGGGCATGAGAATGGCGAGGTGTTCGTAATTCACAGGGCTCCACTTTCTACCCATGAGAGGTTTGTAGCATTCTTAACAGAGCATTGGGCGGGCAATTTCCCAACTTGGCTATCACCAGTTCAGGTTCAAATCATAACCATATCAGAGAAGCATAAGGTTCACGCCGCCACTGTTGCCAATACATTATACGAATCTGGAGTGAGGGTGAAAGTTGATGATTCAGACAATACAGTGGGAAAGAAGATTAGGACTCACAGAAAAATGAGGCCCGCATACATGGTCATTATCGGCGATGAAGAGACTGAAAACGGGACTGTTTCCATTAGATCAAGAGGGGGCGAACAACTGAATGGAGTTCCAATGGAGGAGTTTGTGGCTGGAATTTATGCTGAGATTACGACACGGGATAGGAATCTTTCTCTTATCCCCTCGGAGTGATCTGCTTGAGTTCAAAAATCAATAGTCGCTCGCCGATGACGATATTGTTCCTTGTCGTCCTCGTCGATATGTTAGGCCTGACTCTGGTGATACCATTCCTTACCTACTTCGTTCAGGACCTGGCATCAGCAGAGGGGATTGTTGACACCGGCTCCAGAGACTTCTGGGTTGGCATAGTCATTGCGACCTATTCCCTGGCCCAGTTCATTTCGACGCCAATCCTGGGATCAATTTCGGATCGTATAGGCAGGAGGCCGGTTCTGATGTTCGGTCTGGCGGCAAACTCCCTCTTCTTCATCGTCTTCGGACTATCCGGTAGCCTGACCATGGCCATAATCGCCCGGTTCCTAGCAGGCGCTGGGAACGGCAACATTGCCGTCGCCAAGGCGTACATCGGGGATATCAGCGAGGATGATCAGGTGGCTGGAAGAATGGGCATGCTGGGTGCGGCATTCGGCTTGGGTTTCATGATTGGACCGTTCGTGGGAGGGGTCTTGTCCGACCCAGCCACGGGCATAGGGGGCCCTTTCGATACCCAGTTCTGGTCGGACTACCCCTACTTGCTCCCCTGCCTGTTCTCAAGCGCCATGTCAGCGATAGCCCTGCTACTGGCGTCATTCATGCTCCCAGAGAGCCTGCCAAATGAGTCGAGGTCCGAGTCGGCGAAGTCCCCGATATCGCAACTGGGCGCGACCTTCACAAGCATCGCATCGGTGTTACGTCTACCAAACATCTCCGCACTAGTCAATGTGAACTTCCTGTTCCTAGTTGGTTTCACCATGATGCATGGCACTTTCATACTGTTCACTTCTATGGAGCCGGAAAGCGGAGGGCTTGGTTGGAGCGAGAGAGAAAACGGCTGGGTGTTCGCATTCATCGGGTTAGTCGGCGTCGTCGTCCAGGGTGGCCTAATTCGGCCCCTGGTCCGAAGGTTTAGCCTGAGGGGTTTGATGCTGGCGGGGACCGTACTGACCGGAATCGGAATCGCAAGCATACCATACTCCTCAGCAGACATGCCCATGCTGATTTTCTGGTCGTTCTGCGCAGCATTTGCGATTGGGAACGGAATCTATTCCCCCACTCAAAGCTCACTACTGACATTCGCATCCAAGCAAGGGGGCCACGAGCTCGGGACTATCATGGGGGCCCAAGAGGGGCTAGGGGCCCTGGCTCGAATAATAGGGCCACTCCTATCAGCAGTGATCTGGTCCGAGACTGTCGAGGGGTCCGGGCTCTGGTCTTACCATACCTGTTTCAGAGTCGCGGGCGTGATATTCTTGTTGGCGGTTTCACTGCAATTAACGCTAACTCTGAAGGAACAGCCAGCCTAAATCCATTCATCGTTAGATGCGGTCAAATCATTATTGATATTTCCAGTATTCAGTACACCTCTAGGCTCGACTAGCATTAACTTGCACTCTTCAATAGCATATGGCTTGTGATTCACGCCTCTAGGAACTACGTACATCTCTCCCTCATTCAACTCAACTGTCTCGTCCTCTAGCTCAATAAACATCGACCCTTCAAGGACTATGAAAGTCTCGTCGGTGTGGGCGTGATTGTGCCAAATGAAATCTCCTTCTATCTTGACTAGCTTAAATTGGTAGTTGTTCATCTCAGCGATTATCTTTGGAGACCAATGATCCGTGAACTCTAATAGCTTCTCAGAGAGATTAATTTTCTTCATGCCAGACCAACCAACTTATCATAGCAGAACGGACAATACTCCTCAACAGAATATTTGTCAGATTCTAGATCCTTAGGAGAAAGGGGCTCTCTGCACTTGAAACACATCTCGTGATCGGCCTCATGAAGATTCTTATCGAGTGCCACGCGTTGATCAAATACGAAGCAGTCTCCATTCCAATGAGAGCCTCCAGTTGCTCTGAAGTACCCTAAAACTCCACCTTTGATTTGATAAACCTCTTCCCAACCTTTCCTCTCCATCACAATGCTCGCTTTCTCGCATCTTATCCCTCCCGTGCAGAACATTACCACAGGAGTTGATTTGTCATGTCTAAGCTCTTCCACTGCATTGGGGAAATCTCTGAATGACTTGATACCTAGGTCTACGGCATTTTCGAAAGTTCCAACTCTAAGCTCGTAGTCGTTTCGAGTATCAAGGACGATCATGTCTCTACCCTCATCTAGCCAATTTTTAAATTCAATTGGTTGGATATAATTAGCTTCATTATCAGCAGGTCTAATTTCATCAATTCCCAGTGAGATAATCTCCCTTTTGAGTCTGACCAGCATTCTGCGAAACGGTTGGTAGTCTGAGTTTGACACATGCATAGGAATTCCTCTTAGTCTCTCATCTTCTTCTAAGAATGATGTATATTCATCAATTGATTCCTTTTTTCCAGCGAGAGAGAAATTGATTCCGTTGTGACTTAGAAGAATCGTTCCCTTGAGTCCCAAGCTATTGCACTTCTTTCTGAATGGCTCCCTCAGTGAATCTCTGTCAGGCAGGTCTACGAATCTGTATCCTGCAATATTAACAAACATATGATCACTCAGGGTACTTCTGAAAGCCATTTTTTCATAGTGCATGACTGACATACGGGTCTGGATGTTGCCTCTCCACAAAGAGAACAACTGCCAATTTTGGCATTAGGGTTTGGATGTACCTCCCTGTGAATCTCTCTAATCTGATCAAGAGAGTGCAGGAGACCATGTCTTGCTCCGGGGGTATGTGACTCTAGCTGGGCTACTATTGCTCTGCTCTGTTGTCTCTGAGCGCCTGGTGCATGAGGGCAGTCCCCATGGTGAATCGGTAAAGAGTTGAAAATAGCGAAGGCATGGATTTCCTGTTCGGGTATCCATCTGAGTGGAACTATCCTTGGAACCATACCTTCGATCGGAGCGGATGTATGGGGGGCCAATCTGACTGACCTCTCTATCTCTCCTTTTTGGAGATTCATCAATATTGATTGGGCCATATCGTCCAGATTATGGCCTAATGCCATAACATCTGCCCCTACCTTGTCTGCGAGAGAGTTTAGACTCTGTCTCCTGAAAACACCGCAGAAGGAGCAGGGCATCATACCACTGGCCTCGTCGTGGAGCTCTGCCATTCCAGGAATCTTGGATACTACCTTATCCATTCTGTCATATCCCATTTCCTCATAGCTCAACGTTACGAAATCAACACCTAGATCTTCAGAAAGGTCTCTTGCACACTCCAAGGAGGGGGACCTGTATCCATCGATTCCCTCATCCACACAGCCAGCTACAATCCTAATGTCTCTCCTACTTCCAATGATGTCCTTGATCATAGTGAGGAGGACTGCAGAGTCTTTACCTCCTGAAACGGCCACTAAAATCACGAAGGGGCTTCCGTCTTCCTTTCTAGCATCCTTAGGGAGACTTAGTTGCCTCCTCAACTCACGGGAGGTTCTCCTTCGTACAGAATCTGATAGGTGCCTACCACAGAGGTGCTGTCCACTATAGGGCTGGTGAACAATGGAAGGTAGCTTACATCTGCTACACTTGGTAACCGATATGGCTTCATTCATGACCCTTCCCGGGAGGGCTCTGACTTGAACCCAATGTGTATCAGATTTGTAAATCAAGCGCATTTTTGATATTGGTAATTGTTTTCAACGGGGCAATGCAAGAGCGCGGGACACTTTTGGGACGAAAGTTCACAGAAGGAAGAAGATATTCTTCATGGCCTGAGAGAGCTGTAGTAATTGCTGTATTTTGTTCAGCTTTATTCTTCTTTGAGGATATTGATCTAGTTGTTGATTCTTCCTTTGGAGTGGAAAGTGAAGTTCTCACTGTTATTCTTCTAATTTTTATGATTCCTCTTGTTTCTGACTTTATTTTCAGAGTGATTAGCTCCCTAACTGGAGTCAGATAGCTAGTTATCAGTTGATCTGAATCTGAGAAAGGCTGTTTCAACCATTCCCGTAACTCTCTGCCAAGGTAGAATAAATCTCATTCCTGCCACGACTATCAGAAACAGGCCTGCAGAGATTACCTTCCCATATGTCAGTTGTAGCTCTAGTGACTCCTTCACTTGTCCGGCCCATTGTCCGCCAGAAAGAGCGCTCACTGTAGAGATTAGTAAATCGTCGAATTCAAGTGCTATTGCCGTAGTTAGAGCTACGAGGGCCATCACACCGATTAAGTGAGCTATGTGACCATTTAGGACATTATTGAACTGCCGAACGTATTCTGGGTCTCTTTTTGCGTCTCCTGGGAGCATTGAGGCATACTCCATATTGGATATGACCGCAGAGCCAGATTCTAAGTAAACCAGTAGAAGTATGGCTACTTGCATCAAGCTTAGAGACAGCGGAGATACCAATCCGCCTAGCAAGGTAGCCTCTCCTATCTGAGCTGGAAGTGGTGAAAGACCAAGGTCGACTGACTCGGTGATGCCTTCAAAAGTCAAGATAGCATGTATTCCAATAACTGTCAGATAGTATCCAACGGTCCATGTCAGAAGTTTCCTGGATAGTCCCCAAATACCCATTAATCCGGATAGTACTGGAGCGAATACTATGCCCAAGAAAACTAGCTCTATTATGAAGAGAAGTGGTTCCCAGAGATTATCCAAATGATTCAGTTCATCTGTTGGCCCCCATGGTAGGTGGATTCCAAAGTTGGATATCGCAACCAGCCAAGATACAACAAACGGAAGTAGCCCCCATGCTAGCATTCCCCCGACTACTACTCTCCTGATATTCTTCCTAATATTTTCCTTCGCGGTGAGAGTGTAAATCCAGATGGCCGTTAAAATCGCACAGATTATCAATGGAGCCACTAGTGACATGTTTCCAGATTGATCTAACCCGTGAATTACGTCTGGAAGAATGAGAGAGCCTGTTTGCTCTTGGAACCAAATTAGCCCTCTAGTATGCTCATATGAAGGACACCAATAATTAGAACCGTCATATGACTCAACGAATGTATCAGAGCAGGAGCCGTATAATTTGATCATTCTATTCATCAGCGCAATAAGAGCGGTGGTTGAGATAAGTTGAAGGAAAATTATTTTCCATTTTCTTCTCAGACTTGAAATCTCTAGAGAAGAGATCTCTGAAACTTTTTTGTCTGCCATGTCTATCCATCCTAACTCAAATTAATCTGTAATAATGCCTGAGAGAGCTCGACATCTGGAGTCCAGTCTATGACCTTAGCACCATAACCGGCAATCGCCGTGAGCCTGTTCTGTCTCTCAAGTTTCAGAACTTCATAAGACATCCGAGGAATTCTACTTACTAGCCTCTCCAAGTCTATACTACTCGGAGATAGTACGATGACCTCGTGTCCTTTCCCAGAGAGACTTCTTATCGCTGGTAGAGTAGTTCCGTCTCCTTCAAGGCTACTGATAATGAAAACTGGGGAGCCTCTGCTGATTCTGGGAGATAGCGCATTTGTCACTGCTTGCAGAGGCATAGAGCCTTTTGGCTGGACAGATGCGAGTCCACTGAGAATCTTGAAGTACTGCTTATCTCCTGTTTCTGGAGGTAGGTAATCCATCCTTGAGCCATACGTAACAAGAGAGACGGAGTCTCTTCTCTTAAGGAAATAGTTGGAGACTGAGGCGGCGGCTACCGTACCCATCTCCAGGGGATTCTTGAGTACGGTACCTATTCTGGAAACATCCCTAGTGTCAACAATGACAAATACATCGGTGACTGCGTCCCTTGTCTTCTCATTGACCATCATCTCCCCAGTTCTCGCTAGAGCCTTCCAATTAATGGATCTAAATGAGTCTCCTGGAAGATACTCCCTGAGTGCGTAGAATTCCATGCCTGGGCCCGGAGTTTTCAGGGTTGTCGCTCCTGAATACATCTTTGGAACATCAGATCTTAGAAGTGCTTCCTCTATATCTCTAATCTGAGGGAAGACTGTGATGTCAGACCTATCATCGACTTTGGTTTCGCTCACGAAGAGATTGAATGCGTTACGATACCTTACTGATACTGGACCCACGGTATAATGTCCTCTGAGTGGACAACGGACTACATACTTCATTGTAGTCGACTGTCTAGGCCCTAGGTTCATCCTCATTTGGTTGATTCCTTTGCGCATCTTCATCTCATGAGGAACATTATCGAAAAGCTCCAATTGTTGAGTTCTGCGGTATGAGTTGTTGGTTATCGTGAGAGATACAACGATGTCGTCACCTTTGTAGACGTTCGTTGCGGAGGTCTCCCTAGTTATTGATAAATCGGAATGCCCTGATACCCAGCCGTTTATTGCTAACATAGAGATGAAGGATAGCCCAATTATCATCAGTTGGAAATTAGAAATCATCATTCCAATCAGAATTAGACTGATTCCACTGGTCAACATAATAGCGGCTTTTCTGGTCCACATACTATGCAACTCCTTCTGTATCAGTAGTTCCCCATTCCTTAATTCTCTTCACAATGCCAACTAGTTCGTCAGTTTTGTATCTCCGATCGTTGAATATGAAATCTGTCAGAACCTTATCATCTACCATCCTCTGAAGTTCGGCCGCTGGAAGAGCATCAAACTCTTCCCTTGACATGGCATTTACGTTTCTTATCCTAGTGAGAAGGACCTGTCTAATCTTTTGTGGCCTTTGATAGTACTCATACCTTCTTGCATCTCCGAACCCATAGTAAATAATCCTGAACACATGCCTCCACTCATCAGGATCTTCTTTCCTGATTAGGACAGCTTCAAGGGATATGAAAAGACCTAGGAATAGTATCAGCATTGCCATCCAGTCATTTGTGAAGTAGATTAGAAGATAGTAGAGTAAATTGTAAGTATCTCCTCCAATATTAGACTGCTGATGTCTACTCTCGTCGAAAATGACTATTGCGTTCTCTGTTGCTAAGGTGCTAGAATTACCAATTAGAAGGGCCTCTGCAATAATGTCAAGCGCCCATTTTCTATTATCGTTACTTGGTACTAGTCCAGAATAATCTGAGTCGAAATCAGGATCGTACAGTGAATTAATCAACAGAGAACCATCGGACACAAAGTGAACTCTCCCTGAATCGGAGTCTATGCATAGACGATCGAAGCAGTACCTCACATAGACTGCAAAGGGGCCTTGTTCGTCATCCTGAATTCCCGCGGCTTCGAATCCTA
>Ga0066364_10000164_pt1 | contig 13168 bp, 9 predicted proteins | sample Knorr_S7_td_Surf_FD_70970 | JGI IMG/M metagenome (GOLD analysis project Ga0066364, IMG submission 70970) | Marine microbial communities from Southern Atlantic Ocean transect - Knorr_S7_td_SurfaceA_ad_6m_LV_A | ecosystem: Environmental > Aquatic > Marine > Oceanic | place: Southern Atlantic ocean...
TTTGTAATTTTCTCTGTAAGAAGCTTGTAGAGGCCTTTCCTTCAGCTTTTATAATTTCTAAAGCCTGATTGAATAATTCATCTTCATCACCATCATTTCCAGACGTTAATGAGCTTTCCGTTGTTTCTTGTGAAGTAATCTCTTCCATGTAATCTGGTTCTCCTTGAGCTCTTAATGAATTAGTAATTTTCTCTATTTCATGCTCAGAAACATATGGTCCGTGAATTCTAACTATTCTGTTTGCAGACGACATAAACAACATATCTCCTTTGCCTAGCAATTGCTCAGCACCCTGCTCCCCTAAAATTGTTCTACTATCAATTTTGGAACTTACTTGAAAAGATATTCTGGTTGGGAAATTCGCTTTTATTGTACCAGTTATAACGTCGACACTTGGTCTCTGTGTAGCCATGATGATATGAATACCTGCAGCTCTTGCCATTTGTGATAATTTTTGAATGTAGTTTTCAATTTCTTTTCCAGCTACAAGCATTAAGTCTGACATCTCGTCAACGACTACAACGATGTAAGGCATTTTAAGTTTATGTTTAGCGTTATAGCCATCAATGTTTCTCACTCCTACCTTACTCATTAATTTATACCTGCTGTTCATTTCTTTGACTGTCCAAGATAAAGCTGATGTAGCTTTTTTAGCATCAGTAATAACTGGAGTTAATAGGTGAGGTATTCCCTCGTAAGTAGATAGCTCTAACATTTTTGGATCGATTAAAATAAATTTACAAAGATCTGGACTTAGTTTGTAAAGCAGTGACACGATTATAGTATTAATACAAACAGACTTACCTGAACCAGTTGTACCTGCAATTAAAAGGTGAGGCATTGAGGTTAAATCACCAACAATTGGCATGCCAGAAATACTTTTACCTAATGCGATCGGAAGTCTTACATCTTTTTTTTGAAACTTATCGTAAGAAATTATTTCTCTTAGTGATACACTCTCTCTTTCCTCATTTGGAATTTCAATTCCAACAGTGTTTTTTCCTGGGATGACAGAGACTCTTGTAGAAGTTGAACTTGTATTTCTTGCTAAATCCTCGGATAAATTAATAATTTTTGAAACTTTTACACCGGGCGCTGGTTCAAATTCATAAAGGTTTACTACAGGGCCATTATTGATTGTTTTAATTTTTCCATCTATACCAAAATCTAATAGTATTTTTTCCATAAACTCAGCATCAGGACGGTTTTTATTTCCATCAGAACTAAGTTTAGATAAATTTTTTTCTAAATAATTTATATCTGGTAATTTATATTTATGTTTTGTATTAACTTGCTCTATTTTAGAACTTGTGTCAGTATCAAACGAAAAAGATTGTTGTGGTTTTTCTAAAGTCTGTGGCTGATCTTCAATATTAATTTTACTAAAATCTGGTTCAATATTTTCAGCAGGCTTTCTCTTAAAAAGTGATAAAATTACCGAGAATACTTTCTTATAATTAATATCAGCTGAAAATGAAAAAAATATTATAGTCAATAAAAGTAGTCCATAAATTGAATATGTATTATCAATCCACGGAGCCCAAGTATTAATAAAGTTATATGTTATTTCCCCAACAAAACCTGAATTACCATTATCAATTAACCAAAAAGAATTATCGAACGTTAAATAGATAAAAACTGTTCCAACAGTTAAATAGGCTACAACTAAAAATAATTTTAAAATTATTCTTTTTAATTCTTTCTTTATTATTAAATCTAATCCCCAAAATAAAAAATTGAGTAATAATAAAAAAGATGCCAAACCAAAACTTTGTAATAAAAAATCTGCAACGCTACTCCCATAAATCCCAAAAAAATTTTGAATCTCGAAGCTTCTATCTCCATAAACAAACGAAGGGTCTTCAGGAGAATATGTAGTAAAGGCGATTGCAAGTGCGACACTTGATAAAACTAAGATTAAACCTAGCATTTCAAAGGTTCGCTTTTTCAAAAAATTTGTTACAGTATCTAAAAAGTTTGTATTCATCACGAATCGATTACGTACTTTTTACCATTTTTATGAAAGTGTTAAAAATTGTTATATGATAAAACAGAGAATATGCATTGTTGGAGACGGTCTTTCAGGCTTAATGACAGCTGTAGTTTTAGGTAAAGTACCAGGTATAGAGGTAAATCTAATAGCAAAAAAAGGTACAAAAAACGCAGATAAAAGGACTACTGCTATTTCAGATACAAATTACAAGTTTATTAATCAAAATATCACTAATTTAGGACAAAAATTGTTCTGGCCTTCAAAAAAAATTCAGCTTTTTTACGAAACTTCTAAAGAAAATATAAATTTTTTAAATCTAAAAGAAGCAAACTCTAATCTTATGTATGTCTTTGAAAATGACAAAGTAAAAAGTTTATTATTGAAAGAAATTTCAAAAAGTAAAATTAAATTAATAAAAAAGCATGTAAAAAACCTAGAAGAGTTAAAAAATTATGATTTAATTATCCTCTGTATAGGAGGACAATCTAAAATTTATGATAAAATAATTAAGACAAGATCTATTGAGAAGAATTATAAAGAAATAGCTATAACAGGCTATGTGAGGCACAATTTCAAAAGTCTAAACACAAGTCAATTCTTTTTAAAAGAAGGGCCATTAGCTATACTCCCTTTTTCAAAAAATTATTTCTCTTTTGTTTGGAGCGTAAAAAAATATTTCTTCGAGAATAATTCTAAAAAAATTACAAATTTAGTTAAAGAAAAAATAATAAAGTTATTAAATTTTAAACAAGATATAACTATTAGTAATATTCAGTCTTACCCGATCTCACTAACTTTAAGAAGACAGTATTATCAAAAAAATATATTAATTCTCGGAGAGGGTTTGCACACTATTCATCCTGTAGCTGGACAAGGTTTTAATCTTGTTCTTAGAGATATCAAAAAATTAAAAGAAATAACTAAATATTATGTGGGCTTAGGTATATCTATAAAAAACAGCTTTGCATTAAATGATTTTTACAATAGCAGAAAACCCGAAAATACCATCATGAGTTTAGGTGTTGATGCGACACACAGCTTTTTTAAACAAAATAAATATTTGGATCCATTTAAAGAAATAATAATAAAAAACATAAAAAACAACGACACACTAAAAAAATTTAGTAAAATAATCTCCAATCGAGGTTTATCATTATAAATAAATGAACATTTATGCCTTATCATCGGGTAGAGGTCCCTCTGGAATAGCTATTGTTAGAATATCAGGTAGTGAAACGCTTAAAATTTGTCAAAATTTGACTAAGTCTAAAGATATTAAGTCAAATGAAGTTAATTTTTGTAAATTTTATGACCCTAAAAGTGATAATGTAATAGATCCCGAGGCTCTATTATTATGGTTTCCCGGGCCAAATAGCTATACTGGGGAGGATTTAGCAGAACTACAAATTCATGGAAGTAACGCAATAATAAACGCCTTATTAAGAGTTCTTTCCGAGCAAAAAAACTGCAGACTAGCTGAACCAGGTGAGTTCACTAAAATTGCTTTTCAAAATGATAAAATTGACTTGCTTAAAGCAGAAAGCATAGGAGACCTTATCCATTCCGAAACAGAATTACAAAGACAGCAAGCAATAAAATTAGTTCAGGGTAACGCATCAAATTATTATAATGATCTGAGGGAAAAAATAATAAAATCTCTTGCTTTTATAGAAGCTAAAATAGATTTTGCAGAGGAAGATCTTCCTGAAAAAGTACTAAAAGATGCCCACAAATCAATCAAAGAAATTCATTCAGAAATTAGTAAAATTATTGAGGATAATAAAGTTGGAGAAAAAATTAGAGACGGTTTTAGGGTTTCCATTACAGGAGAAGTTAACGCAGGCAAATCATCATTATTAAATTTAATTTCAAAAAGAGAGGTAGCTATTGTTTCAGATGAAGCTGGCACAACTAGAGATGTTATAGAAACTTATTTGAATTTAGATGGCTATCCAGTAATTCTTGCAGATACCGCAGGTATAAGAGATGCTAAAAATGAAGTTGAAAAAAAAGGTATATCTTTAGCGTTAGGAAAATCAAAAGAAGCAGATTTGAATATTATTGTAATTGATAATTCATCAAAAAAAATTAATAAAAAAATTCAGAACATGATTAATAAAGATACAATAATATTTTTAAATAAATCAGATGTATCAGATAAACAAAATCATAAATTTGATGTAGAAACTGTTTTAGCTTCAGTAAAAAATAACAAAAATATAGATAAATTAATAAATTTGGTGAAAACTAAGTTAAGCAAAAAATTCACATCTAATAATAGCGCTATAATTACCAGAGAAAGGCATAGAGTTAAGCTTAACGATTGCTTAAAAGAAATTAACAAGTTCCTAAAAAAGGACCAAAGCAAAGATCTTGAATTAGCAGCTGAAGATCTAAGAATGGCCACACGACATCTCGGTAGCATCGTTGGTAAGGTAGATGTGGAGGAAATACTTGGATCTATATTTAAAGATTTCTGTATCGGTAAATAAAATACTACTTGTATTCTTAATTTAGACGTTTACATTCACAGCATGATAAAACAAAGCTATGATGTAGTAGTTATAGGTGGAGGACATGCTGGTTGTGAGGCAGCAGCAGCTTCCGCTAGAATGGGTGTAAATACTGCACTTTTCACTCATAAAATAGAGACTATTGGCGAAATGTCATGCAATCCCGCTATTGGGGGACTTGGGAAAGGTCATCTCGTGAGAGAAATCGATGCTTTGGATGGTGTAATGGGTGTTGTAGCCGATAAATCAGGCATTCAATTTAGATTATTGAATAGAAGTCGTGGGCCAGCTGTGCAAGGACCAAGAACCCAATCAGACAGAGCTCTTTATAAGGAGCATATGCAAAAAATTTTACTCAATTACGAAAATTTAGAAGTCATTGCCGATCCTGTTGTTAAATTTTTGTTTGGGAATAATAAAATCATAGGATTTATTTGTCAGAGCGGCAAAGAAGTTAGGACTAAAGAATTAATACTGACTACGGGAACTTTTTTAAATGGTTTGATACATATAGGCGAAAAACAAATTCCCGCAGGTCGGTACGATGAAAAACCTTCTACTGGTTTGAGCGAACAATTATCAAAATACAAAATGCAGATTGGAAGATTAAAAACAGGAACACCTCCTAGACTAGATGGAGACACAATTAATTATGATGATTTGGAAATGCAGCCTGCCGATAATGATCATTACTACTTCTCCTTCCTAACTAAAAAGATTGATAATAAACAAATTCAATGCGGAATGACTTATACAAATAATGATGTTCATAAAATAATCAGTGACAACATTTCCAGAAGCGCTATGTATTCAGGCAACATCAAGGGAGTTGGTCCAAGATATTGTCCATCAATAGAGGATAAGATCGTTAAATTTAAAGAAAAACAAAAACATCAGATTTTCTTAGAGCCGGAGGGATTAAAGGACAATACTATTTACCCAAATGGCATCTCAACCTCCCTTCCAGAAGAGATACAGCTCAAAATATTGGCTAAAATAAAGGGTTTAGAGCATGTTAAGATGAAAAGGGCTGGATATGCAATTGAGTACGATTATGTGGATCCAAGAGAGTTAAAAGCTACTCTAGAAACTAAAAAAGTTAATTCTTTATTTCTTGCCGGGCAAATTAATGGAACTACAGGGTATGAAGAAGCTGCAGCTCAAGGTTTGATAGCTGGTATTAACGCAGCTTTAAAAATTCAAAAAAAGGAGGAGTTTGTTTTAGATAGATCAACTTCCTATATCGGTGTCATGATTGATGATCTAATTACAAAGGGAGTTACAGAGCCCTATAGAATGTTTACATCTAGAGCTGAATATAGATTAACATTAAGAGCCGATAATGCTGATCAAAGATTAACCGATTTTGGTATCAACTTAAATTTAGTGAGGTCTGAGAGAAAAAAAATATTTAATGAAAAGAAAAAAAATATTTTGGCTCTTAATACAATTTTAAAAAATAATTATTTAACTCCTAATCAAGCAAAGAAATTTGATATTAAAATTGCCATGGATGGAGTCAAAAGATCCTGTTTAGAGATTATGGGTCAACGTAAAGTAAATATGGCAAAAATAAGGCAAGCATTTCATGATATTCCTATTTTTCCAACAACTATTGAAAATCAAGTTGTAACAGATGCTCATTATATGGGTTATCTGGAAAGACAAGATAGGGATATAAAGTCTTTTAAGAAAGATGAGTCCGTTATTATACCTGATGGTATTGATTACGAAAAGTTAAGCGGTTTATCTAATGAGATTAAGAGTAAATTGCTTCAAGTAAAGCCTAAAACGTTAGGTCAAGCTATACGTATAGATGGGGTAACACCTGCTGCTATAATTATTCTACTTTCACACATTAAAAAACTTAGATATAAAGCTACTGCTTAATGCAGCAGTCTAAAGTTATAAATATTTTAAAAAAAGACCTTAATTTTAAAGATAGTTCTGTCGAAAAGCTTAAAAAATTTGTCAAATTAGTACTAATTGAAAATAAAAATCACAATTTAATAGCAAAAAGCACTGAAAATTCGATTTGGCATAGGCATATCCTAGACTCTGCTCAATTAGTTAAACTTATTGACTTTAAATCACTTTCTTTGGCAGATTTAGGATCTGGAGCAGGATTTCCAGGGCTAGTTATAGAAATATTCAACAAAAACAAGGATTTTCACGTGAAATTATATGAAAAATCATCAGTAAAAAGGCAATTTTTAAGTAGGGTAATTAATGAATTAGATTTGAATGCAGAGGTTTGTGGCGATGTTAGAGATGAAGTTTTAGACTCTAATATAATTGTATGCAGAGCTTTCAAAAAACTGGAACAAGTAATACAAGTTTCACGTGAAATCGCTAAAAAGCCACATAAATTAATGATTTTAAAAGGTCAAAATGCACAGGAAGAGATAAATAAAACTTTTAAAACAAAAAAATATTCTTATAAATTGGTAAATAGTATTACAAACGATAAATCAAAAATAATTTTGATGGAAATTAGTTAATATGAGAAAGCCAACAATACTAGCAGTGATAAATCAAAAGGGCGGAGTAGGTAAAACTACCACTGTAATTAATTTAGCAGCTTCACTGTCCATAATGGGTCAAAATAATTTAGTGATTGATTTGGATCCACAAGGAAATGCAACAACTGGCTTTGGAAAAAGCAATAGTGACGAGGAAAGAAATATTTACAATCTTCTTATTAAAAAAATTAATATTAAAGAGACTATTCAAAAAACAGAAATTAAAAATTTAGATTTAATTGGATCTCACGTAAATTTATCTGGGCTTGAAGTTGAAACAGCTAATGACTCCAACAGAGCATTTGTATTAAAAAAAATTATTGAAGCTGAAAAGGTCGGGTTGCTTGAAAAGTATGACAATATTTTTATCGATTGTCCGCCGTCATTAAGCCTTTTAACTGTAATGGCTCTCGTGGCATCAGATGAACTTCTAGTTCCGCTTCAAACCGAATTCTTTGCTCTAGAGGGTATTACACAACTTGTAAAAACAATAGACAGAATTAAAGAAAACTTAAATCCTAATCTTAAGATCAGAGGAATATTGTTAACTATGTTTGATAAAAGAAATAAACTCTCATCAGAGGTAGACAAAGAAGCAAGGAATTATTTTAAAGATAAAGTTTATCAAACCGTAATTCAAAGGAACGTAAGGTTATCAGAGGCTCCATCACATGGGTTACCCTGTGTGGTGTATGACAAAAATTGTGTTGGTAGCAAATCATATTTTAAACTAGCTGAAGAATTTATTAAAAATAATACAATAGAAAGTGCTGCCTGATGGTTGGAAAAAAAAAGGGTTTAGGACGAGGTTTGTCAGCGTTGTTTGGCGATCAAGCATCAGAAGAAAGATCGAAAGAAGCTAACTTATCAAACAATGTTTCGATAAGCGATTTAAGCAGGAATCCCTATCAACCAAGACAAAGATTTAGTGAGGAAAAACTTGAGGAATTAGCTAATTCTATAAGGAAAAACGGTATAATTCAGCCTATCGCTGTACGTCCTATTAAGTCAAGTGTCGGTAAATTTGAGATAGTAGCAGGTGAGAGAAGGTGGCTAGCTGCACAAAAAGCTGGCCTACATGAAATACCAGTTAATGTTTTAGATTTAAGTGATGTAGAGTCACTTGAAGTTGCAATAGTAGAAAATATTCAAAGAGATGATTTAAATCCCATTGAAGAAGCTAAAGGCTATAAAAGATTGAACGAAGAATTTAAATACGATCATGAAAGTATTTCAAAATTAATGTCTAAAAGCAGAAGTCATATAAGTAATACATTAAGACTATTAACTTTACCCAAAGATGTAATTGCAATGCTTGAAGAGGGTTCTCTTTCGTCAGGTCAAGCTAGACCTTTAATAGGAATAAGTAACGCATCTTCAATAGCCGAAGAAATCGTTGCCAAAAATTACAGTGCAAGGAAAGTAGAATATTTAATTAGAAATAAAAAAAGTGATAACAAAAATAAACAAAAAACAGATCCTAATATAATAAAAACACAAGAAAGGATAGAAAAAATACTGGGTTTGAAAGTAAATATTTTAAATAAGAAAAACAACTCAGGCAAAATTACAATTGAATATAAAGATCTTGATCAGTTTGAACTTATATCAGAATTACTCACTAAGAGTTAGCAAGACAACAGATTTCTACAATTAAATTTTTCATTAATACTTTTTTATTTATTATTGAATTAGATTTGATTTCTTTTTCGACCGAATAAGTTTTTTCTAATACTTTTTTTAGTTTTATGATATCCCATTTTTTAGCCTGTTGAATAAACGCGTCTTTTTCTTTCCAAAAAATTGGAGGCTTTAAATTGTTTATTGCAATTTCAAGGTTTTTGTTTTTGTCTTGTTTAATTTCACAAAGTTTGTGTAATCTTTGATTTAAAAGGTTTAAATAAAGTACATTTTTTTCATCTTCAAAAATAGTCTCACTTAATAGTTTGTTTGTTTTAGCTTTTTCACCTTTAAATGCTTCATTTTTAAGTAAGTCGAAATTCTCATTAGTTTTCAAGTCAAGTAAGTTCTCTAACTTGTCGATATCAATTTTTTTATTTTGAAAGAAAGTTTCTATTTTAGTTATTTCGTTTTGCACTTTAGCTCTATCTAAATTGCACTTGTCTGCAATCAAATTTATAATTGAAGTATTAAGTCCTGACAAACCAGCTAATCTCTCTTGAATAATTCTTTTTATTGTTATTTCGTTATCAGGATAACAAGCTGCAATACCACAGCTATCATCTTTTTCGAAAAAAATTCTTAATTTGGATTTTTTTTCTAATATATCTGCAAATAATATGACTCTTGTAGAGTTAAATTTATCTACAATATCTCTAATAAGACTAAGAATTTTATCATTAGTATTTTCTATAAAAAAAATTTTCTCTTTTTCAAAAAGTGATAAGTTTCCAAGTTCCCTAAAAAGAACTTGATTATTTTGTAAAATTTCACTCTGATCGTATGAAATAATTTCTGCATTTTTAAATTTATTTTTGATTTTACTTTTTAATTCTTTCTTTAGTCCAATATTTTCTCCATAAAATAAAAAGAAATTTTTATTTATTTGATCTATATTTTTTTCTATTAAATAAGTTTTAAATATCATTAAGCTTTATTGATAGTTCATCAAAAATTTCATCCACAACATCATTTGTTAAAATCTCTGTAAGTTTTTTTTCATTGCTTAGAGTCTGTGAATATCTATTACCAACATTATAAATTCCAGTTTTTTTTACAATAAAGCTTGAAGTTTCAGTATCAGTTATTTTTTTGAAACTAACGTCCACTTTTATAAATAACCTATATTTGGTAATCTCATTTTTATCATTTTTTTCTTCAATTTTTTTCGTTTTTTTGCTTTCTAAATCTAAAATTATTAGATTATTGTTATTTTTATCTGTATTGAAAAAAAGCTTATTTTTAATTTTATAATTAATTCTTGTTTCTCCTGAGGTGTTCATTTCGGCTATGCCAAAATTTCCAAATTTAGATCTATCTATAACTTTATAACCGCAGCCTGTGGTGAAAAATAATACAAGAAAAAAAGGTATGAGAAAATTTTTCATTTTTCCGCGATTATATAGTTGATTATTTTATTTTTAACAAAAATAGTTCTAGCTATCTTTTTACCTTGAATGAATTTTTTAGCTTTTGAATTGTCAGTAATAATTTTAGTAATATCGCTTTCTTTTAAATCTGTATTCACTATAAGAACATCTCTTGTTTTCCCGTTAACTTGAACAGCCAATTTAACTTGCTTTAAGTTTACTCCCTCATTAATCTTTGGCCATTCCTGCGTAGACTCTGAATTTAAAGCAGATAAACATTCATGTGCTATGTGGGGAGTAAAAGGAATCATTAATTGCATAACTTTTACCATAAATTCTTTTAAAATTTTTTGACTAATACCTTTTTCAAGACTGTCTTTAAAAAAATTGTATATTTCGTAAAAATTTGCGACGCAAACGTTAAAACGAAATTTTTTTATAGAGTTGTCAATCTTGTATATAAAATTATTCATCTCAGAGATAAATTTAATTTCTGCTTCTTCATCTACTTTTGAATTTTTAAAGTTAATAACCATAAAATTTAGATTCCAAATTTTTTGCAAAAATTTATGAGCTGATGAAACACCTATCTCAGACCATTGAATATCTTTTTCTGGCGGACTATCAGAGAGAATAAACCATCTGACAGCGTCAGCTCCATGATTTTTGATCATATGTTCAGGATCTATAGTATTTTTTTTTGACTTTGACATTGACTCAGGGGAACCAACAACCACTTTACTTTTATCAGATTTTTTAATTGCATTCTTTGAGTCAATTTTTTCTATTTCATGGGGATACAACCAATTACCATTTAAGTCTTTGTAAGACTCGTGACAAACCATTCCTTGAGTAAAAAGATTCTTAAAAGGCTCATTTATTTCAAAATTTTTATTACATTTGTTTATAGCCTTTGTAAAAAAACGAGAATAAAGCAAATGTAGAATTGCATGTTCAACCCCTCCTATGTATTGATCAACTGGCATCCAATATTTAACTTTTTTTAAGTCAAAAGGAGAAGTTTCGTGTTTTGGGGAGCAAAATCTTAAAAAATACCAAGAAGAATCCACAAAAGTATCTAAAGTATCTGTTTCTCTAATTGCTTTCTTTCCGGTAGATTTTTGAGTCGTGTTTTTCCAATTTGGATGATTATCTAAAGGATTTCCGTTTGAATTTAAATCTATGTCATTAGGAAGTTCAACTGGTAACTCGCTTTTGTCGACTGGTACAACTTTTCCATCATCTAAATAAATCATTGGTATTGGACAGCCCCAATATCTTTGTCTTGAAATCCCCCAGTCTTTAAGACGATATTGAGTTTTTTTCTTACCAATACCTTTTTTCTCAATTTCATTAATAATTTTAATTTTAGCGTCAGAAATATTTAAACCATTAAGAAAATTTGAATTAATAATTTTCCCTTCTCCCGTATAGGCTTCTTTTAAAGTTTCATTTTTAACTTCATTATCAACTACTTGAATAATTTCTAAATCATATTTTTTTGCAAATTCAAAATCTCTTTGATCATGAGCAGGACACCCAAATATTGCACCACTTCCATAGTCCATAAGTACAAAATTTGCAAAATATATTGGTATTTTTTTTCCGGGTATAAAAGGGTGATTAGCAGTTAAATTACTTTTATAGCCAATTTTCTCAGCACTAGCTAAAGCTTCCTCTGTTGTTCCTGTTTTATCACAATTAATTTTGAAATCTTTAAAATCTTTTAAATTTTTAAAATTCTCACTTAAAGGATGATCTGTAGAAAGTGCAATAAAACTCGCTCCATAAATAGTGTCCGGTCTCGTAGTGAATATCTTAATTTTTTCTTTTTTATTAGAAATTTCAAAGTCAATTTCGCAACCTAAAGATTTCCCAATCCAGTTTTTTTGCATTAGTTTTACTTTATCTGGCCAACCTTCAAGTTTCTCTAGATCGGTTAAAAGATCCTCAGAAAATTTAGTTATATTAAAAAACCACTGTGATAACTTTTTCCTTTCAACGATTGCATTTGATCTCCATCCTCGACCATCTATAACTTGTTCGTTAGCTAAAACTGTCTTTTCTACTGGATCCCAATTTACATATGTTTCTCTTCTAGAGACTAAGCCGTTTTTGAAGAAATCTATAAATATTTCTTGTTGAAATTTGTAATAATTTTTATCGCATGTTGAAATTTCAAGACTCCAATCGATACTCAAACCTAGCATTTGCAGCTGTTTTTTCATTGTTTTAATATTTTCATTTGTCCAATCTTTAGGGTGAGAGTTATTTTGTTTTGAGGCATTTTCTGCAGGCAATCCAAAAGCGTCCCAACCCATTGGATGTAAAACATCAAAACCATTTAAGTATTTGTATCTCGCAATTACATCACCTATTGTATAGTTTCTTACGTGACCCATGTGAATATTTCCTGATGGATAAGGAAACATCTCTAAACAATAAAACTTTTTTTTACTTTTTTCCCTTTTTAAAGTTTCCTTGGAAAATTTTTGCTGCCATTTTTTTTCAACAGCTAGACAATTATATCTTTCCATAAATGAATATTAGTTTTTTTTATTTGACTTTTTTCCTTTAGATGCTTTTTCAATCAAAGATGCTTTTCTAAGGATCACGGATCTCAATTCAGATTTTATTTGAGAGTCAGCTGGTAGTAATGACATTTTACAAGAATTATTAGCACTGCATCTTTTTTTATGTACAACTATTTTTAAACTATCAGCTCTAATTTCGTTTGAGAGAAATCTTACTGTAATTTTTAATGACTCGTTAGACGTTCCATCGGTTTCGGAGTACCAGTCAGTTATAATCATACCCCCTGAGTAATCAACTGTCGTTAAAGGTATAAAGTCTAAGACTTCTAAAGAAGCTCTCCACATAGGATTTGCAGTACTAAATTCGTAAGTAGTTTTCCTATTAGCTATTCCTCCTAAATTAATTCCTCTACCCTCTTTGATATTTCTTTGAGCTCTTTTATCTGGATCCAAAGGTTCTTTAGATAAATCTGGTGGATCATGAAAATCTTTCAATTTTTGGCATGAGGTTAAAAAAAAGGGTACAACTAACAAAAATAGTAAAATGCTTATGAAT
>Ga0066364_10000172_pt1 | contig 12929 bp, 12 predicted proteins | sample Knorr_S7_td_Surf_FD_70970 | JGI IMG/M metagenome (GOLD analysis project Ga0066364, IMG submission 70970) | Marine microbial communities from Southern Atlantic Ocean transect - Knorr_S7_td_SurfaceA_ad_6m_LV_A | ecosystem: Environmental > Aquatic > Marine > Oceanic | place: Southern Atlantic...
TACCATTTGTAAAATTATATTCACATGCCTTCCAAGGACCTGGTGGTTGGTATATTGAAAACTCTCTGACTTCACTAGGTCAGAAAGACCCAGTATCCGAATACAACACATCTTTGTGGAATAACGGTACAGATGCTGGAAAAGAGTTAGCAAGAAAGCAAAAGCGTAAACTAACTTACATTTCCAACATATATGTTGTGAAGGATCCTGCAAATCCAGATAATGAAGGGAAAGTATTCCTATTCAAGTATGGTAAGAAAATCTTTGATAAACTTACTGCTGCGATGCAACCTGAGTTTGAAGACGAAGAAGCAATCGACCCATTTGATTTCTGGCAGGGTGCTAACTTCAAGTTGAAGGCAAAGAATGTAGCAGGTTACAGAAACTATGATAGTTCTGAGTTCGCTGCACCTAGTCCTATCCTAGATGATGACGATGCTCTTGAAGCATTATGGAAGAAGCAGTTCTCCCTTGCTGAGTTGGTCGCTGCAGATCAGTTCAAGTCATATGAAGAATTGAAGAAGCGTCTTGGTTACGTTCTTGGAAATGCTGCACCTCGTCAAGATGCAGAAGTTGAAGATGAAGTTGAAATCATCGAGAGAGAAAGAGCAGAGCAAGTTGTTACTGCTGCAACCTCATCAAGTTCAGCACCAGTCACTGCTAGTGCAGATGCTGACGAAGAGGACACACTCTCATACTTCGCAAGACTCGCTGAAGAGTGAGATACAATCAACTCTGTCTAACATTGTTAGTCATAGCAGCATATTTAAATTTACTACTTAAGTAAAAATAGACCGTAGAGAAATCTACGGTCTTTTAATTTGGATCTGTATTTCTTGTATTTTCTGTTCTTATAACTCTATTATTAACAAACTGAGAAGATTTACTATAACTCATGATACTTCTCATATCACTCAAAAATAATTCAAGATACTCTGGTCTCAATATGGTTAGATTTCTTTTATCTTCATTTATTTTTGATTCATATTCATAATTAGTAACTCCTCCTACAGGGTTCAAAGTTGCAGTTGATGATGTCGGATCAGGTATTGTGAAATTAGCATCAACCACTTTACCTTTTGGAAGGTATACTTTACCAGAAGAATCTTTTACCTCTGTGGTTACATAATATTTTATTTGATTTAAATCATTTCCATATTTGTTAAGGGAGTATTCATATATTTCTTTACTAGTAAGTGGCCATTCATCTCTGATGTTGACGATACCACCAGTATGAATCACGACCCAATCATATGTTGATGAACCATACAAATCATTAGCAACCTGATCAGGTCTAAATCCATCTCTAATATAATAATTTCTTAAAAATGTAATGTTAGATTTTAAATCGTCACGAAGTTTAACTCTACGGAATAAATTCTTAACTTGTACATACTCATCAGAAGATGATCTTGTCGAAAATGGAGATTGATATTCTATTATAGGTAATTCTCTAAAATAACTCATTAGTATCCAACTCCTCCTACATTATCATAGTCTTCAGCAAATATTGGATTGAGTTCTTTAAATTGCAAATCCATTCTAATGTGTGTTGGAGTTCCGTCATAAAAAGTTGAGTGTGCACCACTTGCAGAGTAATTAACTTTCATATCACTCAAAACTGCTGGTAGGAAACTATTTAAAAATGGGTGCTTATTAGATCCTTTCATGTAGGTAAGTTGAAATACACTAGGTGTTCTAATAAAAACTCCATTGTTAGTTCCTTCTTTTGATGATCTACGAGGTGCCATCTCAGTTTTTAATTTTCTTATAATATTCATGACGGTTAATCCCTCATGGGGATTTCTTGGAAAGAACTGAAACTGAAATGGAAAATTTCTAATTCCAACACCTTGAAATAATAATTCCAAGTTTGGATTTAAAACTTGACCAGTTGATCTTGAAATAAGTTGGTTAACATTTACATTACCACCTAAAGCACCGATAGCGGTTCCTGATAACGCAGTAGCGATTGTAGTCTGTGTGCTTGGGTCTTTAAAAGCATCATTTCCTGCTTGCAAAGTAGCATTAAATGCTCCTTTTAATCTATCCACATTTCCTTGTATGATTTCACTAGCACCAGCTAAACCAACTGCTTCTATAGGATTTAAAGAAGATTCTCCATATTGTACTCCCTGACTATCAGTTATATTTCTAGGCATAGGAAGGCATATTATCGCTTTTATTTTTTTGTTCTTTTCTTCTAATGGATCTTTGAATGCCTGACTATTTGATCCTTCTTTCAGTGCAAAAGTTCCAGTTTTTTCATTTGGTTTAAGATTTGAAATTCCAATCTTTTCTCCTGCATCATTTTTATCTACACTAAACGCTGGTAAATCCAAACCTGGTGCTTGATACTCAGCAATCTCCATCATAAAGTAATCAGTTTCCGAATCGTTTTTTCTTGCTACAGGATATGTGAAGAGTTTTGTTTTATGACCATCTGCCTTATTATTACTTGATGTTTCTTTATCAGTTGACGCAAAAGTATTAGCATCTATACTATCAAACGTAGATGAATCGGTATATTGATTTATTTCGTCTAAATTTACTTCAGCCATTAACTTTTTTAACTATTTAGGAGGTTTCATCTAAAGATCTCTAACTTCATATAATCCACTTTGTATTTCTGGTATATAAGATTCTTGACCACCACCAAAATAATATGTTATATCCTCTTTAGGCACATATCCTTGCACCTCAGTGGAAAGACAAATACGAGGTATCGAGCTTGAAAACCCAGAGTGTCGAAGACCTTCACTAATGTAAATTGTATCACCAGCTTTTAAAGTCACTGGATCTGTTCTTTCTATTGAATATGATACTTCACCTTCAAGACATATTATCAATACATTTCCATAATCTGTATGTTCACCAATACCCTCAGATGCTCCTATGGAACAAAATAACTGAAGATCTGTTAAATCATATTTTGAATATTTTTCTATCACATCTTTAAATTTTGGAGGAAAAGACTCAATGGGTATGTAACCTGACTTTAGAGTTCCATTGACATGTTCATATACTGTTCCAGGCTTATTCTGATGTGTTTTTATTAGTTCTATCGCTTCTTCCCAATACATAATTTTTTAACTATTTAGGTGGTTTCATTTGAAAATTCTGAAATGGTATCAATTCAAGGTCTTTAAGTTCATCAGCAGTAACTTCATACAGTCCACCTTGAACCTCTGGATATGTATATTTTCTGTTTCTACCCCAGTGAAAGTTGTATGCTATAAATCCATACGAAAATACTTCGGTCACTTGAACTAGTGGATTTAAATCAAATCTAATTTCTGGTGTTTTCGCCATGTATCGGAACACATAATAAGAACCTGGTATGGGTACTACAGGACCTTCAGTCAATACACTTTTTACTCTTGTTGCTAATTCATCAGGATTCTTGATTGATACTAGACTATCAGAGATAGGACGAACACGATTTCCAATCGTGTCTTCAGGTCTGTCTTCTTGATACAAACCTTCATCCACTAATTTTTGTCTTAGTCTAAGTAGTGCTTTAGGTGATAGTCGTGTTGCTCTACGTGCCATATTTTATACCTAACTCTTTCTCTGTAAATACTTTAAACTCATATCCACGATCCTTACACCATTCATCTGCTGCTTCCCATTTCGCTTGATTTTTGGCGTACTCATATGCTTCACGTAAGTATCCCTTAGTCTGTCTTTTTGGTTTTGCTGGTGGTTTAGTTTGTCTGTTAGGTTTAATTTCTATAATATATTTCTTGATTGCACCAGTGCTTTCTTTCACTTTAATATAGAAGTCTGGAAAATATCTATGAGGTCTATTATCAATCGGGGAACGATACCAGACATACATTTCTTCACTACCCCATTCAAGTATTCGTTCATTATTATCACAATATACCATGAACTTTCTTTCCCAAAGTGACCTATAAACAATGTTTGTAGGATTACCTTTATACTTTCGTGGGTAAGATGGTTGATATTTACCCTTGTAAGACATCTAAATAATAATAAGACAAGTTTTAGGTATTTAGAGTGGTAAAACCCCGTAGAATATCAGATTTTAAACCTACATTTACAAACTTAGCACAAACATCACATTATCAGTTGATATTTGGTGGATTACCTCTTGGTGTAAGACAACATTTAAATGTTCGTGGAGTTGATTATAGATTTATGACTGAGACCACTGGATTACTTTGTAGTAGTGCAGTGATTCCTGGTAGCACATTAGCAGATACTAAGGTTATAGGAAACTATCAGGGTGTTATAGAAAATATGACTCATGCTCGTATTTTTCCAGATATAGCACTAGAATTTTATGTTGATAGTGAGTACAAAATTATGAAATTTTTTGAGCACTATATTGAATTTGTTGCTGGCGGTTCAAGAGAAGATCAAGCTCAAGAGGATTATTATCATCAAATGGAGTATCCATCTGATTACAAGATGTATCAAACTAAACTATTAAAATTTGATAGAGATTATAAAAATGAAATTCAATTTAATTTTTTTGGTATGTATCCTTATCAAATTGCTAACATCCCAATAAAATATGAAAACTCAAATGTTTTGAAAATGACTGTTAATTTTCATATTGATAGATATTCGTCAGGTAGATCATCAAGTTACGATAAGTATAGAAGAAGAAATAATAATAAAGTTTCTACTGCGAAACCTGCAGGAGCAGCAGCAACAGAAGTTGATTTTAATTCCTCAGTTAACATTGACGAAATGAGTCAATATACCGACTCATCCACGTTTGATAATATAGACGCTAATACTTTTTCATGATAGACTCAGATTAACGTACTATATAATATACAAATTAATAATATATTATGGCTTTACCCAAGATTAGCACCCCAACTTATGAGTTGACGGTTCCATCTACTGGAAAAAATTTAAGATACAGACCATTCCTTGTAAAGGAGGAGAAAATATTAATAATCGCTATGGAGAGTCAATCTGAAAAGCAGATTGCTCAAGCAGTTACTGATGTGTTGTCTAATTGTATTTTAACTAAAGGAGTGGATGTTAATGACCTATCCACATTTGATATAGAATTTTTGTTTCTGAACATTCGTGGTAAGTCTGTTGGTGAAACAGTTGATGTAATGATTACTTGCCCAGATGATGATAAAACGAAAGTGCCTGTGCAGGTTAATTTAGATGATATTAAAGTGATCACAAACGATAATCATACAAGAGATATACCTCTTGATGGTAATTTGACTATGAGAATGAAATATCCTGCTATGGGTGAATTTGTTAAAAACAACTTTAATACTGATATGCAGGTAAATGATACATTTGATTTGGTTATCTCTTGTATCGAACAAGTTTTCAGTGAAGAGGAATCATGGGCAGCATCAGATTGTACTAAGAAAGAATTAAATGAATTTCTTGAGCAACTAGACTCAAATCAGTTCAAGCAAATTGAACAATTTTTTGAGACAATGCCTAAATTATCACATACTATTAAGGTAACAAATCCAAATACAAAGGTTGTAAATAATATAGTTCTTGAGGGATTAAACGCTTTTTTCGGGTAGGTATGGCTCATGAAGACCTTGAGTCATACTTTAAAACAAATTTTGCCTTGATGCAACACCATAAATATAGCTTGACAGAGCTAGAAAATATGATTCCGTGGGAAAGAGACATCTATCTCACTCTTCTTCAACAATATATTGAGGAGGAAAGACTGAAGCAACAACAGGAAAACGGTATCAATGGATGAAGAACAGCAGGAGGAACAACAACAGCAGCAGGGGCAAGAACAACCCATAGCTCCAGCAGCGTTTACTAATTTAAATATTACTCCAGCTCCAAGAAGACCAATATCAACATTCTCATTATTCAATCGTCAAGCACTTGAAAGAGATGAGTCAATTTCTGGTGCAGTAAAAAAGAATCAGATAGCAATAAATTCTATAAATTCAGCACTTGTTAATATTACAGGTCAGGTTGTAAATCTATCAAGATCACTTAATGTTGTTGCTGAAAAATTACAAGAGTCATCAACATTAGAGAAATTAAAGATAGAGCAAGAAAGACGACAACAACAAATGCTTGCGGATCTCAACTCAAGAAGAGGAGTTGAGAATAGTTTAGAGAAAAATATTCAAAGAGCATTGTTTGCTCCGATACAAAGAATAGGTGCAAAAACAAGATTTAGTTTACAAAGGTTAGTTCTTTTCTTTAATACTTTGCTTGGTGGATTCCTTGTAATGAGGGCGATAAAATTAATATCTGCTCTGACTTCAGGAAATAAAGAACAACTAGAAAATATAAAGAGTGGGATACTTAAACAACTTACTGCGGTAGGAGGAATATTTTTAGCAATCAATGGTGGATTAGTACTAGCTTTAAGAAGTATCACTAGATTAGCAGGTTTTTTAACTCAAGTTGCAGTAACAAACTTGTTGATAAGACCAATACAGTTAATATTCCAGATAGCAAGAGGCATAGCAACTGCTATCGCTGGTGGAATGGCTACAGGGGGCACACCACCCATTATACCACCAAATACTAATACCCAAAATAATAAAAATAACAATACTAGAAATAATACTAGAAATAATAATTTAAATAAATTTGCAGTAGGATTTGCTAACCTATCTTTAACAGGTTTAGATATTGCAGGTGGTGAAGATCCAAGTAGAGCGATTGCTGGAGGAACAGGATCATTTGGAACATTTTTATTATTAAACCAAGTTGGTGCTTTTTTATCCAAACAGAAGAGTCCTCGACTCAGAGCGTTAGGATATGGTTTACAATTTACATCACCAATACTTGGTGAATTTTTTGGGAGACCATTAGGAAAACAAGGATTCGATCTTGTTACACAATCTTTAGGTTTACAGTCAATATCTCCAAATCAACAGGGAGATCTTTTTGGTGGAACTATTGATCAAATTAGTAGGAATAATATTAACGTAACAACAGTGCCCACACCCAGTAACATGCCGATGAATGTTGAGGGTAGAGCTGCTTTATTGATGTTTGCACCTCCAAGCAATCCAAATAATCCATATGTTTTGAATTCATTTATTCAATATAACGTATTACCAGTAGTATAATGAGATCAATTATAAACCTAAACAATATTAATAGATCTCTATCTAGTTTAGGTAGATCGGTGCAAGGTGCTATCAAAAGAACGGAAAATATTTCGGATAACATAAAGAAAAGAAATCTAGATAAGAAAGAGTCTATCTCAATGTCTAAAGAATTCTTTGCTAAAAGAAGAGATTTGCAGAGGAGAAGAGAGAAGGAAGAATTACTTGAAGCAGGTGGAGTTTTAGGTGTTTTAAGATCGAGTGGAAGATCAATTCGTAAGACAACCAAAGGATTTTTGGGAAGAATACTAGAATTTATAGGGAAACTAATTCTTGGATGGGCGATTCTTAACTTACCAAGAATTATTAAAATTACTCAAGATGTGATTAAAAGAATGCAAAAATATTTTTCAATATTGACTAATTTTGTAAATGATATAGCAACTTTGTTTACTGATTTTGGTAGTAAAATCACAGAGATTGCAACCACACTATTACCATTTGATTTTGAACAATTTAATGATAAGGTAAAAACATTTATGAATAAAATTAGAAATGCTTTTGATCAACTTGTTCTCAACACCATAAAAACAGTCAAGGTTTTTACCGATAAGAGTGAAAGGCAACTTGCTTATGATATAGGATTAGGTGAATTATATGATAGAATGAATAATAAACAGAGTGATAATCAACAGGGAGATGATACACAAGAGGGTGGAGAAGAAGAGGGTGGTGGTGATGAAGATGTACAAATTGATGAGAAAGAAGAAATAGATAGATTAATACAGGGTGGAATTGAAGCGTTGAAGGAGAAGAGGGGTGGTGAATTAACCAAGGTCGATAAAAGAAAGATACAAGGTAAAGAACCTCTTGAGATTTACAGATATTTGTTGGATCAGGAAATTGGATTGTACATCAATGAAAGGGATGGTGTTATGGGATTCATGTCTCTTGAGGGATATAATTTTGCTGTAAAGAATAATCCTGAACTTCTAAATTTTTTAAAACCAGTGCCAGTATCAGACAATCCATTCGACATGAGTGAATATGAAGCTTCTGGTTTTTCTGATGATAGCAGTATATTTGATGATTTGCGAGAAAGATACTATGATTTTGAGGGAGAAATGTCTGATAAGTTTGATTCTTTTAAAAATTTATTTGACTTCAGTGATCCTAATAAAGGCAAAGTAAATAATATTGAAATTGAAGTTCCTATAGAAGGTGGAAACTCTGAATTTAATTTCTCTGGACTGAATCTGGATTTAGATTTCAGTGGTAATACTAAATATGATGTAGGTAATTTTAAAAATAAAGCACTACAGGACATAAACAATTAAGATGGGAGCAATAAATCCAGCAATATATCAAGAAATGGAAATCTCCGCAGAGACAACTACGGGAGAACCAAAGACTATTGACTTGAAATTAGGTGTTGTAAAATTTAATTACTATGAGGATTTATTTTCACCATGCTTGACTGCACAATTACTTATTGTAAGTGCTGGTGGAGCTGTCCAGACTGATGTAAAAAAGGGTGAGAGTGGTGAGACCATTGAAAACGTTTATAGTGGACTACCAATACGTGGTGGAGAGAGAGTTAAAATAAAAATAAAACCAAATACAGAGAAAAATGTCGCATTAGAATTTGATACACCCGAAAAATATTTTTATGTATCCAACGTATCAAAACAATTCTCTGATGGTTCAAAAGAAATTTTTACATTAGATTTAGTTTCTAGAGAGGCGATAACCAATGAGACATCTAGGGTGGTAAAAAGATATCCTAAAGAAAGTAAGATAAGTGATCATGTAAAAACAATAATTGAAGACAGACTAGCTTCATCAATTAAAGATGAAGATATTGATGAGACAGTGAATAAGTATGGTTTTATAGGAAATCTAAAAAAACCTTTTCATGTGTTAGTTTGGTTAGCTTCTAAATCAAAACCAAAGAAAGGTTTACCAGGATATTTCTTCTATCAGACGAAGGATGGATTTAAATTTAAATCTATAGACACTTTAATAGAAGATGGAAATAAATCTGAAAAAATAACTTATAGAGAAACAAATTATAAACCGTCATCAGTATTATCTGATGTTGCAGATTTTACAATATTGCAGTATAATGTAGTTCAGAACAATGATTTACTTACTAAATTAGCACTCGGACAGTTTTCAAGTCACATCATGGAGTTTGATCCTTTACTAGGAGCATTCACCACCCAAGAGCAAGGTAAATTTACACTAGACAACATAACCAGTGAATCAATAAATTTGGGTGAGACACCAGAGGTTCCAAAATTACTGAATGATGATACCACTCAAAACTTAGGCACTTTACCAAGTAGAATGATAACAATGGTTACTGATCGAGGTGTATTAGATTTTGAACCTGTTACAGATAAAAACTCTGATCCAAAATTATGGCAGAGACAAGCATACATGAGATATCAGTTATTATTCACTCAAGTTTTAAATATGGTTGTCCCTTTAAATACTAATTTATCTGTTGGTAATATAATATTCGTTGAGTTCTTACAATCAAATATGGAGTCAAAGGAGAGAGATAGGCAGCAGAGTGGTAGTTATATGATAAAAGAATTATGTCATCATTTTGATCCTAATCAATCACTTACTTCTATGACCTTAATTAGAGATACGTTCGGGGAGATAAGTCAATAATGGAATCTCCTAATTTTAAAACTAATTTTATAGGTAAAGATGGATTTGTCTGGTGGATTGGGCAGATAGCACCAGAAGAAAATTGGATTGAAAATTTTGGTAATAATGAAAAGGCATGGGGAATGCGATATAAGGTTCGCATCATGGGATATCATCCATATTCTAACGCAGAATTACCAGACAAAGATCTGCCTTGGGCACAGGTATTAACAGCACCAGGTAACTCTGGATCTCAAAATACTGCAGAGACTGTTCGTCTTGCACAAGGAGATGTGGTCGTTGGATTTTTCTTAGATGGACATAATGCACAAGTACCTATGATCATGGGTTCTTTTGCAAATACACCTCAGTGGGATGATTTAAAAGAAAAGTGGGGAGAAAGTGGTGCACCTGCGTCACCATTTGGTGTATTTGGTGGATATAGTGGTGCGATGAAAAAGGAAAATTATGCGATCAATACGGGTAGTTCTAATGATAATACAAGTAGTTCTGCACAAACTAATGATGATATAGATAAAAAGACAGCAGTAGAAACAGGTAAACAAACACTCACTAGCACTACAGGAAAGGAGGTAAATCTTTGTAATAAAGGTCCTGTCGCTGGTATTAAGGATGATGTAAATGACTTAGTAGATAGGATTCAAGGATTCAAGGCAAATATAGATGAGGACATTGAATTTTATCGTGATAAAGTAAAAGATGAAATCGGCAAGTTTACGGAGAGTATCTGTCGAAAATCAAATCAGGTATCGAGTGGAATGATTGATGGTGCTTATGATGAGATTACACCATTAGCACAAACAGGATTAAAAAATTTATATTCTGATGTAGAGTCAAAAGTAACAGCAGCAACACAGAATCCAAAGATTGGTCATGTTGCAGGTGTTGCAGCACAGACATCTATGGTAAATCCACTTAACTCTGCTGAAAAGTTAATTGGTTGCCTAGCAAATAATATCAAAGCAGATATGTGTGGTATGGTAGAAGATATTTTAAATTCCATGGTTGATAATGTTTTTAACGTAACTGATTGTGTAAGTGATCAAGTGGTTGGTGCAATTACAAATGGTATCATAGGTAAGGTGGGTGAAGGTATGAGTGGTGCTCTTGGTGGTTTAGATAAAATATTAGGATATTTTGGTGATGATGGAGGTTTTAATATTGAAAACATACTCAGACAAACTGAAAACACCATAGCAAAAGATTTAGGATTGCAGGGATGTAATGAACCAACTCCAAGAGCAGATTTAGGACCATGTAGATATAAGTTAGGATATGGTCCTGTATCATCAAATGATGCTGACTTAAAAAATATAATGAAGAATGCAAATGCTGCAGATGCTGTTGCTAAAGCTGCTAGATTAACTGGATTTCCTTTAGATGGAATACAAGACATTGCAGGAGCATTAGATATATTTAATTCAGATATGAAAGTACCAGGATTTAAAAGTGCAATAAGTGATTGTTACTCTGGACTTCCCACATTATGCGAACCACCTAAGATAAGAATATTTGGTGGTGGTGGATCTGGTGCTGAGGCAATACCTATTTTTGGTAGTATAGTCGGTGATACAAGATATCGAACAGGAAGTATAATAGACATCAAACTTACTAATCCTGGTAACAATTACACATTCCCACCATTTGTAGAGGTAGTTGATAATTGTAATCAAGGTTACGGTGCTGTAGCACGTTCAATACTTAAAGATGGTAAAGTAGTCAAGATTTACATGGTATCAATTGGTGAAAATTATCCTGTTTCAGATCAATCAGAAGTCGTAATAGTTAATGTTAATATTATAAATCCTGGTAGAAATTATCAGGATGGTGATTCTGTAACAGATAATTTTGGTAATGAATATGATATCACCATTCAAAATGGTGCAATTACAAAGGTTAAACCACTTACATCTATTGCTGTTGATGAACTACCAGAATTGGATATCAACTCGTCAACAGGGTTTGGTGCAATTATAAATCCTGAAATTGATATAAGACCAGATGATGACGGAGAGGTGAAACAAGTTATTGATTGTATAACATAAGATAAATAATTAAAAAATATCTATGGCAGAACGTAAACAGAATTGGTATCAGAGATTTACTAAATGGTTTGGACCGAGTTTATATCTAGAAGCAGGTAGTCCCAAAATGGGATTGGGTGGTCTCAATGCGTTCACTCTCTTCAGTACAACTAAAAGAGGAAGGAAATTTTCTTTAGGTATGAAAGAGAGTGGTTTAGTATCACTAAACGCTGATGCTTCTCTTGAAATAATTGCAGGTGAAGAAAATGATGATGGTGGAGAGGATATTTTGATTCATAGCCGTAATGGTGCGATAGATATCAAGGTTAATAAGAATGGAGATGTTAGAATACATGGATCAAATGTTAGAGTAACAGCAGAGGCAGCCATAGAATTAGATTCAAGGGTTGTACGTTTAAAGGCAGATGATGAAATAAGTTTAGATGCACCTTATATTCATAGTAGAGGTAAAAGAGGTAATCTTGTTCCCAGAAGTTTCCTAGCACAAGCGACGTTTGGATCATTTATAGGAGCAGATGTTTTAGGTGGGTTTGTTGATCAGGCAGCCGATCTTGCAGCAGGTCTTGGTGATCTACCAATTTCTGATTTAGCAAGTCAAGCAAACACTGCACTATCTGGAATACAAGATCAATTACCTGGTATGGAAGATCAACTAAAAAATATTGGTGGTGATTTCGCTAAACAGGCAGAGGAATTTGCAAGTTCAGATGCAGTTACTGGTTTGAGTGATGCTTTAAAAGCGAATTCAGGTGCATTCGCTAACTTTGGAAAAGGATTAGTACCAACAGGATATTGATATGTCAGCAACAGATCCCAATCCTAGTAATAATCCATCAGTAACAGGTCAAGAGTCTTGGTTTAACAAGGATGTTCGTGTCTTTGAGGATCTATATGTTTATGGAAATTTATATTACAATTTTGATGGAACAGATAGCTTAGATCTCGACAATCTCAATGTATCTGGTATCGCAACGTTTAATGATGTTGATATCACAGGCACTCTAGATTTACAAGATTTAACCCTAAGAAATCTTTTCTCAACAGGTATCGCTACGTTTACGAATGCTATTTTACCTGAGATTGATAATCTTCAAGTCGGTTTTCTTACGGTCACTGATAGCTATCAATTTATTAATAATGGAAATGAATA
>Ga0066364_10000178_pt1 | contig 12769 bp, 7 predicted proteins | sample Knorr_S7_td_Surf_FD_70970 | JGI IMG/M metagenome (GOLD analysis project Ga0066364, IMG submission 70970) | Marine microbial communities from Southern Atlantic Ocean transect - Knorr_S7_td_SurfaceA_ad_6m_LV_A | ecosystem: Environmental > Aquatic > Marine > Oceanic | place: Southern Atlantic ocean...
ATGAAGCATCTAAAGGTCCTTGAAGAAGCTGGATTTGTAGACTCGGAGAAAATCCCCTCTGAGAAGGGGGGACCGCCTAGGAAAGTCTACACGGTCAATCAGTCGTTCTCGTTGAGATTGGATCTTGGTCCTGATCTGTTCAGAGCAGAGCATAGAAAGATGCCAAGGGGAGGACCTCTCCGGCTTTCTTCAAGACTGCCTGAAGAGTTAGATGGCCTTGTATCACAGCTGGGGACTAGAAGGAGCATCCCTCTAGTTGAGGGTATGCAGGTTCTATCGGAGCTAGATGAGTGCCTCGAGAGGATTGATGAGAAGCGTGATGCAGTGATTGCGCTTCATCAGCACGTGATGAGTAAAGTATCCCCAAGCCTGAGTGAAGGTTTGGGTAGTTATGAGGAGCGCCAGTTGGCCCATGCGCTAATGACTCAGCCCAGGCGACCACTTGACTTGGATGTCTTCGCTCGAAGTATGAGGATGCGATCGAATGATGCTGAGGAGATGATGACCACTCTTCGAGAACGTCTTCTAAGGGACCTTGCTGTGAATCAAGGAAAGTTCGTAGCCGCAGGAAATACCACTCCTCTTCCTTGGTGGATGGTCAAATAATCAGAAGGTGATGTCGTCATCCGAAAGATTAGCTAATAGGCTACTCTTTTCCTGGTACCTCTGAAGGGCTTCCATTCTCCTGCCATACATAACTACCCCGACCACTCCGAAGAGAGCAAATGTCGCTCCCAGGATGATAGCTGGAACCGAATATTGTACTATTGCCTCCACACCAACGTCTAGAATTCCGAGATCCGATCCCATCTTTCCATTCACTGCTAGTACGTTATTATCCTCGTCAGTTTCGACTACTGAGTTGTCTGGATCGAGTACTACCACAATATCATGACTTCCTGCTTCTACCATATACAGCAATGTAATAATTGGTGGATCAGGGTCTTCAGATGGCATTATTGCCTCAATTGTCTGCCTGTATGCGATATTCTCCTCTTTGCAACCATTCTTCTTGATATCCGACTCACTCTGTCCGGAGCAGAGTACGATATTGACATCAGTTGCGTGCGCGTTTCCAACATTTCTGACTTGAACGTTGACAGATAACATGTCGCCAACTGATCCTCTCTTCTCATCGACCGACACTGAGTATATCTCCAAGTCAGGGGCTCTGAGTCTGAGTTCGACTATTTGCTCATTAGTATCACAGTTGGGAGAATAGTTGTCGGGTAACCCATCACCATTCAGGTCCAATGTACACGAGTCTTCCCAACTGGGAGTTTCATCATAATCCCCGTCTGCCTCACTGGAGCCAAAATCTGACATGACCTTGATTCCAATTTCTCTATCCGCCAGTGTGGCCTCTGGATGAATGTCTATTATCGCTACAATATTCAGAGTCGTATATGCTTGCATCTCGGGGAGAGTAAGTGAATTGGTAGTAGCGGATACATAGCACTCGTCGGCTGGTATCGGATCGGTCATTGTGAGCTCGATACAGTTCTTCTCTACAGGGAACTCAGAGTCAAACCCTTCCAGCAAGGCGAATCTGATTTGCCACTTATCCAGTTGATTCATTCCAGGCTGGAGATCCCACTCTCCTGCTGCGTCTATGGTGTGATTGTGGAGGGTCGGTATGTCGGGAACGTTACCAAAGTTAGTGACATTCATAACGAATCTGACGGTTCTTCCGGGAGCAGTTGTCTTTATTTTACTCTCGACCAGCGGATCCAGCACTATTCTCATGTCATGGAATTCTATTATTTCCACCTGCAGTGTGATTAGATCCCTGATCCTAGTTCCATCATATTCTTCCTCACTCATCACTTCTAAGACGATGGTGTATTGGCCCGCTAGGGTCTTCTCTGGTACGCTAATAGTAATCGGTATTTCCTGGGATTCATCCCTATCTAATTCGTCAAAAAGAACTCTAGGTATATCGATGCCCCAGACGTGTGTGTATCCTTCTGAGTCGGTGATTGATTGAATTGCCATATCATATCTATCAGGTCCGTTACCGATGTTATCTATAGTAGTGGGCATCTCGTATTGCTGCCCGGGATGTAGTGAAAGAATTGTATCTGGTACAGAAGCCTCCAGATCGTAGACCTGAATCACGTTTGTCAATAAGACGACGTTGTCACTAACCTGGGGAGCTCCCTCAAGATATGCACGGAAAGATACGGAAGTGCCTAGTCCGGCAGTAGCATTGTAAGGAGCGCACATCAGAGCCGTGACGGTCTGGGGGACACCTATCTGAGACCAGTATCTGGGCGCATTGTCGGGAATACCGTTTCCTCCCGGAGCATTACTGAAGTCTAGATCTACTACCCAGTTATCGTATCTCCATGTGTTTTCAGAAATCTCGGAAGGCCTCTCATCCGGTCCTCCTGGAGTACTGAAAATGAGGTGCCCGGGGGTGAAATGCTTGGTAACATCAACATCAAATGAAGAGCATTCCCCTGGAAGAACATGTTGTGTTGTTTCTCCAAGCTGGAAAACGATATTTCCAGTAGTCCTAACTGATACATTTACCCAGAGTTCCAGAATATCGAAAGTTCCTCTATCCACTGATAGAACGGGTTCTCCAGTAGACCACCCCTTGAGATAAATCACAAAGGTCCCCGGCTCTTGAGATGTCGGAACGCTTACCTGAAGATTTCTAGTCACTGACTGACTTGGATCTAGAGAGAGTGACGTTGGGAAAGAAATGCCCCAGCCGAATGGAAGGGCCCATTCGGTCTGTCCCTCGAGCGTTGTGGGGTCATAAAATGCAAATGTATCGTATACATTTCCCGTGTTTGTTATAGATATCGAGAAAACGGCATTTTGACCTTGTTCAACATCGGCCTGGTAATGACTTGTATCTAATTGAATACCATGGACAACGTCCATTAGGACGAGTGTTATCTGCTCATCTCTGATCGCGGGGTCCTTCTCGGACAGGGCTGTCAGAACAATAGTTGCTAACTCGTCCTCGTCTGCTTGATATATTGTTGGCGACCGGATTCTCATGTAGATAGGCTCAATATCTCCTCCTTCCAAGAAAATAGGAGTGGATGGGAATATCGGAGTATGATTTGTTGCGAAGAATAGAGTTGAGCTCCAGTTATTCGGTACCCCTTCCATTGAGACGAAGAAAGTGTCAGAGACTAAGTCAGGAGGACCTGGTGTCGGGTTAGATATTGTCAGATTGAATGTGGTTTGGCCACTAGGTTGGATGGTGTGATAATATGTTTCTGTTTCAGCAAGACCAATGTCTACTAGCCCAGTTAGAACATGAACGTAGCATATTGTAAATTTACCACCATTGTTCTCATCGGAACACTTGTGATCGTCTGACCAGGAAATATGGGCCCCACTACCCAAGTCGTTGGCGAATGCTGGTGCCTGTCCGAGATCCGGTGAAGCGGGAGAGTTCGGACCTAGCTTGTTAGACGACCATGAAGTAACAGGAATTACTTCCCACTCATCGAGGACGGATGTTGCCAGGGAGTTCAGGGGGAATCCGTCAGGATGTGAGTTGTGAGTATGATTAAGTCTGGCGTACATTACAGTCTCCATCTGACTCTCATTACTATTGTCGAGCCAAGATAGGTGGACATTGTCGAAGTCGTCAGTCAAAATTGAGGGCATGTGAGAATTTGCTCCGTAGGGACGGTTTGAGTCGATTCCGCCCAGACCCTCGACAGTGGATATTGCGGAGTCGGTAATTTGCTTGATACCAAACGATGGGAGACCCTCCTCAACTCCATCCCACTCTGCTACGCCTTGGAGTCTTAGTCTGGTGTAGTATACCTCGTAATTAACATCAATTTCGAATCCATAAGCTCTACCATCCATCCATGCAACATGAGTATTTCCAGAAGTATCGACAGCGATTGAGGGGTGTAAGCTGAAAGCGTCATTCAGCGTTATTCTTGTGTCGTTTACTACCACTAGATGTCCATATCCAAGAGAGTCTAGGGAAGGGCCCAAATCTTCTGTGTACGTATCCGCTTGAGTGTCCACAACTGTCCCTGGGTCTCCCTTCTGCCAGCCTGGATGCGGACTATCGAGGAGGGATTTTGGATCTAAGACTGTCATGAAAATCTCTCTTGAATTATTGGTCGCTAAGTAGACCAATGCCTCCACCATGAGCTGTAGTTCTGCCGCGCTTGAGGCTCCAGTTGGAAAGCTGTACATCTGCCCGCCTGCATTGGTGAGCCTTACTGATGTACCCGGGCAGTTTCTGGATGATGATGAGCTTACAATGCCGTTGGGACACTGGGCTAAATCTTTCATTGAGGAGCCAACATCTTCGTTACTTTGAGCCCATAGAGGGGTTGGTATTACGCCGGCGTTTACACATGCATCGTGTGCCTCCAATATTGTGTTGGTATCCTGTGAGTCCCAGCTTGTGCCATCGTATGGTGGTTCGTCCGAGACTGGGATGACAATTTTCGTGGCATTGGGGTTCCACTTGTGATCGAGTTGCGTGGGAGGGTTGCCAGGTACGTTGCCTTGGGCGTCTTTCCACGACAAACAGGCCCATGTGCTTGAAGGGCCCCATGATTCTGAGCCGACCCCTCCTCCATCGTAATTAATGGTCAGAGCGCCACCGTTCATTATCACACCGTTGAGCTTCCTGATGCCTCCGCTATCATCACCTGGGACTAGTCCCAAGGCAGTATTTCTTGGCCCCTGAGACCCGCTTCCTCCAGTTGCAAATGCTGTGGCACAATTGCCCGATGTAGCAGCTGAAACACTGGTGTGGCCCCCGATCCCGTACAGGGTCTCGTAAACTGTCATATTAGCTCTAACCAGCAAGGGCTTCAGACCTTGGAAGTATGAGCCACTAACGAAGTTTCCTCCGTAGAACACAACACACATGTCTGCCCATTCCGCTAGCATAGAACCAGATGTGTCAATAGGAATAACCATCTCGACCTTTCCTCCTCTAGTATCATCCCAAACAACCTGCACGAAATCATCCAAATCGATTGCGATATCTGGATGGCCCTTGTGTCCTATTATTGGAGTTAGTAGAGTCTCTCCGACTGCGAATTCTACAGTTCTGGATACTACGTCTGCATCTAGCATTGCATAGTATATCTGGGGTTGTTGATAGAACTTATCAAGAGGCTCATAAGAATCCTGCCAGACTATGTGTGGGTCATTGTCAGAGTCGATATCAATGGCGGGCCAGTCCCTATTCTGGGGGTGCGAAGATACCTCGAAATCATTGACAATGGTAATTGCGGAATCTGTTGTCTCATCTCCGTTCTGATCATCCAAGGATGGGTCGAGTAAGGTATACATTATCGTCCATTGGCCGGCTTTATCAGTCCAAGTCACGTGTACCATATCATCATGGTCGACTCTGACATCTGGATGCCATGCTCTGTGTGCTCCAGCGTTGGATATTTTTGTGTCATCAATGAGGACTTCTCCCCTAGCGTCTAGCATCTTGTAGTAGAGATGTTGTGTATTTCTACTCCAGATAAAGTGTACATTTCCTTGCGAGTCGGCATCGATCGAAACCATTCTATCGCTGAAAGCACCATCGGGCGTTACCTCTATTGCATCCGTCATTACAACCTCACTGGCCGAGGCAATCGGAGCTCCGAGTCCAGCGAACAAACTCACTACCATCAAAAGAACCATTGCAACGCTATTTCTCTTCCTCGATCTGTCCATTTCTGATCACCCAGCAACTAGTTACAGCTCGACTAGAAATATTTCATACTTAACCTACTCGGGTTGCGGTCACTGCTTGTATGATAGAGGGCGGAGATATCATGCCCAGTCCGCTGGATCAAAATCCCTACCAAATCCGCCTGTCTCGTCTGTATCAACTTCGCGGGGTTGGTCGGAAGGAGAAGGGGATTTTCTGGTAGATTTTTGGCCCTTCTGCTTGTTCCAGTCATCGACTGGCCCTGGTTTACCCGAGCCCGTGCCGAAAAGGAATTTGATTCTGTGAATCAAAGAGAGCTTTGTTAGCCAGACTCTCCTCATTGTATGCATAAACTCGTTTTGAGTGAGGCCATCCAGCCAAGTCGGTCTGGATAGGTTAAATGCCTGAAGTGGGCCCGGAACCTCATCAACATTTTTTCCGACGTGTAACACCCAATCAAGATCCGCTCTGGTCAGATCCAGGCGTGTTTCATGTAGCCATTTCTTCCATTCATTTGGATTGGCCTCCGAGTATTCCTTCATCTTGTTCTGCTGGCCCTCATCCACCCTGGTAACTGAATAGACCAGTATCAGATCTCTATTTTTGGGAATCACCACGTTAAACAGATGTCCCCTCTTACTTGGGGGGTACTTGACGTGCATGTGCAGGTGGGCCTGTTGGTCCTCGACGTCTCTGGCTTCCAGTCTCTCGCTCTGAAGCCAGTTCCTAATCGACTGGGTGGCATCTCGTTTGTTCACACACTGACGAGGAGCACACCCTATTTGAGAGCCACTAATTTAGATGCTATTCCTCTGACTAATTTGACAAGCTGTTTTCCTTCTTCTGACCTAGCTAATTTCTGTCTTCTCAAAGACATAGTGAAGTCATTCCAAAGGTCATAGCCAAGTAAAAACATGAAATTTGATAATTGAAACGCTACGAAAGCTACGAAGGAACCGATAAGGAGCGTGAAAACATTCATTTCAATTGATATTAGATCGATGATATAGATACTAGTAAATATCGACAATATCGGCCAAATTGTCATTATTGAGAGGAAAACCCCTAGGAAGTGGTGAGTTGTCCTGGCGTCTATCCCCTCATCACTATTATTCCCAAGATACCAAGCAAGGGTCGCTTGAAAGCCTGTTGAGATGAAAGAGAGTGGTGTCGCGAATAGCATCATAGCTAGTCCCAAGACTCCCTTTAATGGCTCGGATTTTTGTTTAATGCCCAAACTATCTGAGAGGGCCCTTCCATCTAATTGTCTGGAATGAAGGACAGAGCTTGCTATCTTTGCGTCGGTCAGGATCTCACTACCCTCGATTATTGATGGATGATTACGGAATTTCCTTGAATGGATTACCTCTTCTGAGTATGAATTCAATGGATGATTCAAATTTCTGGAGTCTATATGTGCAAGAATATGCCAGGCCCTGTAAGTTTCCCAATCCTTGGCTTGTGGAGAGACTTTCGATAGGCCGTCTTCTAGTTTTTTTGTCAAGCTCCTTACCAACGTCTCTGGTGGTTCTACCCAAGTGCCTCCCAAGAGATTGTCTGAATGCTCGGGGGATTCGAGGAATGGGATCTCAATTGGTTCAGGATACTCAACAAATAGATCTGTCCTGAACCAGTGATGACATCTGAAATGGAGTCCTACAGGTTGTATCTTTGGCTGTACGGCTCCTCTGGAACGTGCGATTTCTGATGCATTTATCGCAAATCTCATTGGACCAGTGCGTAATCTATGTAGTCTTGAGTCTTGGTGGGATTTGCCCTCGGGCATCACGACTGCTGCGTAACCACCGGATATGCAATGGGCCATCGTCAACAATGACCTATGATTTATCATTTCTGCAAATTCATTATCTGAAACTCCTTTGTCTCTCTCAACCCTTCTAATGATTGGTTGATTTCCTAACCTTCTGGTAAACCAACCGATCAAAGGCATGGTCGCCAAATCATGCCTTCCCATAGTGATTGTCCGTTTGGTTTGAGAGGTGATTATCACCAGAGGATCGATTAAACCATTGATATGCATCGATGCGTATATCCTTCCTCCTTCATCATTCACCGGTTCCTGCTCCTCGATTGATCTGAGTACATAGTGCTTTGACAATGATGCAGCGGATCTCATGATTGGCCATGCTAGGTCACTTCCAGGGTGGTCTCCTGAATGGTTCCAAGGCACCTTTCTGAGTTTTTTCGGATTGATTCTAAGTGCTCCTTTGGATAGAACTGGGGCAATATCTGGAGCCTCAGAGGAGTCTGGCACGCTTTATCGGGAGGGGGTACCAGTTGAGAAAGCACCGATTCTATAGAATGCCAGCAAATATTTTTTCCGCCAGATCAGATGCTTCTTTTTGGTCTATTTCCATCGTTTTCCAGGCAAAGCTGTGAGTTGACTCGGGATATCTTGGAATTATGTGGAAATGAACATGAAAAACGGTTTGTCCAGCTTGGGATCCGTTATTTTGTATTATGTTGTAGCTACTTGCTCCTGTTACTTCTATTATGGATTTAGAAATTATGGATAGAGCTTTGCCAAGCTCCGAAGAAGACTTGGGAGACAGCTCGTGCAGGAATCGGGCTGGTTCCTTGGGAATAACGAGAACGTGCCCGCGAGATACAGGGTTAATGTCTAAAAAGGAGTATACATAATCATTCTCAAAGACCTTGAAGCAGGGAATCTCCCCCTCTATTATTCTAGTGAAGATTGATTTTTCATCGGTCATTCTTCTTCCTCGTTAGAGGATATGAACTTTGCAAGAGAAAGTAATCCTTCCACATGAAGAGCTGTGACTAACTCTGTGTTCATTCTTCTCGATGGATCCGTTACTCTCATTCCAAGACTCGATATTTCGTTGATGCTGGCATGCGCCACTGCCATTGAGGCTTGGTCACCGCTTCCATCAATTATCCTCATTGCAGAGGACAGAGCCTTGGCCACGTGCCCCACTGGGCTTCCTTCAGAAGAGAACATCTGGTCGATCTTCTTCTGAGATGAGGATACTGCTTGCTGAATCGCTTCATGACCCCCGAATTGAGAGTTGTTCGACCATTTGGCGGCGTGCTTTCCTGCTACCATGCCTGTTACCACCTCCTCCATGATTAGGTTCCCCGGCAGAGGAGTTGATCCGTGCATTCCAGTGTATGCTGAACGCCCGGCGGCATATAGGCCAGTGTACCACATTTTACCAGAGTCAAATATTGCTCTACAATGATCATCGACTGGTATTCCGCCCGTAGTCGATATTATCATGGGCGAGAGGGGCAGAACGTCGTTCCTGACGTTTAGTCCAGTCCTATCGAGTACCTTTGATTCGGTATTCTCAAACCACCCTTTAGCTGATTTCTCCATGGAGCGCATATCGAGAACACATAGTTCTCCTCCTATTACATCATTAGGACTGGCATCTTCTCCAGATTCTTTCCTAATTCTTCCTCCAGAGCCAAGAATGTCCATGGGCAGGATCATTCCCGTACCTGCTATGGTAAGGGCATGCATTGGAACGTTTGCCATTCCTTTGAGTCGTATTCCCGCTGCATTGGAAATTGCAAGCCCGTTTCCGGGGCCAAGGGAAGGCGTATTCCAAATTCCCTGATAACCCTGTGACGCTACTATGATTGTCTTGGCCTGAATTGGAATTAACTCTCCTGATTCTATGTCCAATGCAACAATTCCCCTGGCTTGGTTGTTATCCATAACTAGGGCCACAGGAAGTAGGTCAGACTTTCTGTTTATTCCTCTCTTCATTGTCTGTTCTTCGAGAGTTCTAGTCACTTCTCTAACGGTGCTGTCCCCACATCCGGCTACTCTAGGGAACGAATGGCCCGAAATGTCTGCCATGTGAGGAAGGCCGTCTTTTGATCTCCTCAGAACGAGTCCCCACCTCTCTAGCTCGGATAGAGCCTCTACGGCCAATCCACAGATACGTGCTGCAGCATCCTTGTCGGTGTGATCACCACCTGCTGAAATGGTATCTTCTATGTGAGCAGCGGGGGACGTTTCATTCAATGAGGCAGAGAAGCCAGAGATAGGTGGGAAGCCTGAAGCAACGCCCACTGAAGAGCCACTCACCAAAAGAGGCCTTGCTCCTGTGTCTGAAGCCGCGATAGCGGCTCTGAGGGCGGCTGGGCCTTCTCCGAGTACTAAGACGTCCCACGACTCCATCACTATCGATGCTTGCCAACAGGGGAGGTATCATGAACGTGACGCTCCGAGCTCACGGTCTAAATCTGCCTGTCACTGAGTGGTATTGCTATTCTCCTTACTGCTTCAGACGCCTCAGTCATCCGAACTGCGGCACTCTCGGGATTCACCCCGGTTGTGAGAGATGTCTGGACCACCATCGAGGATAGTGTCTCTCCCGACTCGCCCTTCAGTGTAACCTGTACAGGGTGGGGGCCTGATTCTGAGTCTGGCCAGGCTATCCCTATCCACAGGACTACAGCTCTTTCCAGCATTGTAACCAATTTGCTGATTTTATCAACCTGATCACCCGATCTCATGCTAGGATGGGGCGTAGTGGGTGCGCTTAATCTAAGGCTCTGATAAGCCGGCTCTCCCTTTGCTACAATTATGTCAAGCTCAACTGTTCTGGCTTGTCCTGTGTGATTGTGAAGCATTACAAAAAGCTCGCCCTGGCCTTCGGAGCATCTAGGTGGGAGGTCTAGATCTAATCTCCATTTTTCGAAATCTTCTCCTTGTGGCCCAGCAACGGAGTCATGTAGGCGATCTAAGAGTCTGAATAGCCCGGGCTCCCATGCCCGAGTATGGGCCAGGAGCTTGCTCAGAGAGGATGCGTTGAATTTATTCGAGCTGTCAAAAAGAGAGTCAGTGGCTGCGATTTTGAAAACTGTCTTTACTTCTGAGATGAGTCTGTTCCTGTCTATTATCCCTCTCTGTTCCCAGTGGATAGACTGTAGAACGTGCTCTACTGCCGTTCGGGGGGTCTGGCCAGTCCTGACGCTGAACTCCAGAGAATCCATCCATTCATCCCACAGATCACTGGTCTCTGGATCTAAATGGGCCTTCAGTGAGTCGGTAAGGACTGATTTCAATATACTGTCATGCAGAGTTGGTGCATGAAGGGAGAGGAGTGTGAAATCATTAGATCTCATAGGCATACTTCCCTCCAGCCTTAGCGAATTTAGGATGCATACCGTCCCAAAAAAAGCACCAGAGGCCATTAGAGACGGTGCGAGAACAGTGCCTGGGTTTAGTCTGAGGACTACATAGAGCGAGGACGCCCCAAGAATGGCTGATATTAGCCTGAGTCTCTCTCGGATCACCCTGTCCCTCAATGTGCTTATTATCCTCTCAGAACCAGGATAGGATCCTTTTGACTTATGTCCTTCTACAGTGAGTGAAAGTCTATCTCTGGCAACCATAGAAGAGAACCAAGAAGCCATGTTGGTAGGGATATAAAGTATTGAAATTATTGTGAAAAGTCCGATGCTAACCTCGATTGAAGAATGCTCCCATCCAACGAGAAGAACCGCGCAGGATACGGTTGCTATTGCCGGCAATGTCAATCTGATTTCTGAAGTAGTACGGATAGAGGATAGCCATGTCCAAAATCTTCTTCCTGCATCTCTTCTGGCTATCATTCTTGATAGGGCTCGCTCATTCTTTGCCCCGAACCCACTCTCTTCCCCATAGGGAGTAGGTAAGGGGGACAGCGGACCTTCCATGTGTGAGCGTGTGGCACATGGTGCTTCATGGCATCGGAGGATAGGGGGCCCAAAGGGGTGTTTTTCTTCACTAGACTTCTTGAGGGGTAGGCTTTGCGGGGGACGGGCGTGTAGCATAGCCTGGATAATGCACTGGCCTCCTAAGCCAGGGACCGCGGGTTCGAATCCTGCCGCGCCCGCCATCTGAGATCCTGTATTTCATCAGGAGAATGCGAGACCGTGCAACTCTCCTGCCTCGGCTGTTCTGTGCAGGAATTTCTCCAACGGAATGCGGGCATGCATAGATTTCTTTAGGCTAGTATCACATTCTGCGAGAGCCTCCAGAAGATTGTCCCTCAGAGGATCCGGGATGGATAGTCTCCTGCCCACTAATACTCCGTGCAGCTGTTGAACGACATCATCAGCATCTAATCCGTGTTCATTCATCAGACGATCTATCTCTGCTAGAGCGCCGACGAGTGTCCTCTTCCTCCTTCCTGCCTTGTTTTCCCATTTCCACTCAACAACTCTGCCTCTGAGTGCTAGCTCAACAAGGTATCTGCCGGCCTGGAGAGTTGTTGCCTGGACCAGTTTGTGGACAGCCGATCTATCAGCTCCAAGACCCCTGGAATCGAGCATTTCCAAAGTGAATATTGCCTTTCTCAGGTTTCCATCGCAAATGTAGGCAATGTCTTCAATGACTTCGCGTGTAACGTTGGAGTTGGATTTCTCAGACAGAGAGGATAGTGTAAATATGATTTGTTCTCTATCTGTGGCAGGAATCCTAATCATCCTACTTCTAGATCTTAGGGCGTCAATAATGCGAGAAGGGGCCCTTGCCACTAGTATGAACCTAGAGGCATTACCGACCTTCTCCATCATCCTACGGAGGTAGGCCTGCCTGATTGAGCCAAGATGATCTGCATCTTCCAGAACGATTAGCCTGCTTACTGGGATAGTACCTGGTTCAGATTTAGTCTCAAAGCCCGCTGGCGCCTTATCCACGTCGGATGGAACAGCCATCCCTCTATCGAATGCGTCAAGGCTTGTTCTGCCGGCCAGAGTATCTGTTGATCCCCCTGGCCTTAGGAAGTTCTCGAACTTTGACATTGCTCCTGACTGCCGAGCAAGGTCTCTGCACTGTAGAACATGGGTAGTGGCTTTCCATCCCGGGCCAAGGATTTGGCGGGCAACTAACTTCCATGAGGCCGTCTTACCCACCCCCGGAGGACCTGTTAGAAGCAGATGGGGGGGATCGGCAGTTGAGGACGATGCAGAAAGCGCGTCACTGATTCTTTTTGGTACGGCTAGGTCATCGAAAGTCCTCGGTGAGAATACCTCCAACCAACTGGGCATAGTCCTTGGTAGAAGAGCCGGGTCTTGAATTAAGCGCTGAGCTGGTCCATAGAGGATATCTAGAAAGTTCAGGCTCTATAT
>Ga0066364_10000182_pt1 | contig 12643 bp, 12 predicted proteins | sample Knorr_S7_td_Surf_FD_70970 | JGI IMG/M metagenome (GOLD analysis project Ga0066364, IMG submission 70970) | Marine microbial communities from Southern Atlantic Ocean transect - Knorr_S7_td_SurfaceA_ad_6m_LV_A | ecosystem: Environmental > Aquatic > Marine > Oceanic | place: Southern Atlantic...
AAAATTTTACACGATCCTGAAAATGAAAAGAATTACTGGATTACTAGATTAGGCAAACAGTCTGCTATTGATATGTTAAGTTATGGTAAAATTAGTAGTGGTAATATGGATAGTATTACTAATATGCCAAGCGAAGATCAAGAAAAAGTTATAGGTGGTGCTATTGCCTTTACTAAGAAAATGGAAAATGGCATACTTACACTTCAAGATGAAGTTGTAAGGAAATTAGAAAATAATGTACCAAAAACTTTATTACCAGATGTAAATGAAGAAATAGATCAAAAACATGACGCAAAAAATCTTCTCGGTACCACTAAACCCAAAACTGGACTTTGATAGTTTTGAGAAAAAGTTTGTACCGTTAGTTTCCAAATACAAAGACTACATTTACGATATATACTTTACGACACGACTAGAACCATTTGGGCAAGATGCTATGGGAGACGTGTTTAGTAAAGGTGATTGGCGTGGATTATTGGCCAATGCTATGCCATTGCAAACAGAACTAGGTGTTAGTTTAAGTGCCACATTTAACAACATCAATGTACCTCCAACATTAAAAAATTTAAATACTTTTGTAGAAAATTTTGCACCTGTATATGAAGCAGGTGTTAGAATTGCAACAATACCTCACACTATATGGATGTTGCAAGGTGTAATACAAAAAGAATTTCCTGAACTAAAAGTTAAAAATACTATATTAAGAAATATACAAAGACCAAATGAAATAGTAAAACTGGCTGAAGCAGGATTTTATTATGTTAATTTAGATCGTGATTTAATGAGAGATCACACTAGACTTAAAGAAATTAAAAAAGCAAAAGAATACATTCATAAAAATATCCGTAGTGATTTTAGAATAAGTTTACTTGCAAATGAAGGTTGTTGGGGTAATTGTCCTGTACAGGATGAACATTTTGAGTTTAATTTTTCTAGGGAAAGTTTTCAAGATCCGACTTATTTTGCAGATGCTATTAGTAAACCAACATGTCCTAGATGGGATCTAATGGATCCTGCAGGACCTTTGAAAGTTGCAAACTTTCCACCATGGCGTGAGGATTGGGTAGAGTTTTTGAGTTTAGGTATTGATGTCTTCAAAATGCACGGAAGAGAAGACATTAATAGACTTTGGGAAACATTTGACATAATTGAAAAATTTGCAGACAAAGAAGAAATTTTGTTTAGCACATTTGATCAATATATTAATGAAAAAGATTTACAACAAAGGCCAATAGATGCTTGGCGTAAAAAAATTAAGACATGTAAGTTTGATTGTTGGGATTGTCATTACTGCGAAAATGTAGTTAGTGCAAAAGCAAAAAATAGATGGATTGAACAAATTGATAACTCTTTAAGTTTAAGTAAGCAAGAAAGAAGTCGATGTGTGCATGGGTTGACAGTACCTGGTTTGACAAGTAATAAAGTAAAACATTTTCTCAATAATTTGTGTAATGCAGAAGATGTAAGATATTTAGAAATTGGAACATTTCAAGGTGCTACATTTAGTTCTGCTATAGAAAATAATAATATACAGGCACATGCACTAGATAATTGGCAAGATCCTAATATAAATCCTGCTAGACACGTGGAAGGTTGGGAAGCACAAAAAGGAAATCCAAAAGAACTTTTTCAAAAGAATGTAACACCTGTATTAGGTGAAAACAAAGTTACTGGTCACGATTATGATATAAGAAAATTTAATATCAACACAATAACACACAAAATAAATGTTGTTTTCTATGACGGAGATCACAGTTCTGAAGGTGTTGACTATTTCTTATCAAAATTTTGGCCTTTGTTTGAAGAAACCTTTGTGCTTATAATGGATGATTGGAATTGGCAAGGTGTACAAGAAGCCACTAATGCTATGCTTAAATACAATACAGTTTTGTACAAACAAGAAATTAAAACAAGTGGCGAAGATCCAAATGATTATTGGAATGGTTTAGGAATATTTGTAGTAAGGAAAAATCGTGAACACATCACATAATATATCAAGCATATGTGTTTTTGGAGGAGGTACAAGCGGTTGGTTAACCGCGGCATATTTACTTGCAAAAATACCAAAGCACATAAAAATAATAGTAGTAGAAAGCAGTACAATAGGTATAATTGGTGTTGGAGAAGGTACACAGCCATACACTGCACAATTTTTGAGAGAAGCAGAAATACCAGAACACTTGTGGATGAAAAATGCAGATGCAACATATAAACTTGGTGTAGAATTTGAAGGATGGCACGACAGAAATTATTTTGTAGACAATGATAGTTTTGATGTCCACATGTTGGCACCTGATACACTTACTCATAAATTTTGGAGTAACAAACCAGCACAAGAATTTGTTGATTGGTTACCAGCATATAGAATTGCAAAAGCAAATAGATCTCCAAAGTTAGGTAGCAGTAAGTTTGATTATAGTTTTGGAATGATGGCACCTAGTTGGGACGCAATGCATTTCAACGCATATAAGATTGGTGAAAGTATTAAGAACTATATAAAAGATAGAGTAACACTTTATGATGTTGTAATTAAAAAAGTAGAACATAATGATGAAGGTGTTCAACATTTAGTTACAGAAAATGACGAAATTATAAGAGCAGATGTTTATATTGACTGTACTGGTTTTCGAAGTATGCTCTTAGAAGAAACACTAGAAGAACCACATATTAGTATTGAAAATTTATTGCCGAACGATAGTGCTGTGGCAATTCCTACACAATATATAGATCCAAAAGCAGAATGTCATCCATATACAAAAGCAACTACGATGAAAGCAGGCTGGAGATGGACTATACCAACCTACAGTAGAATAGGAAATGGATATGTTTATTCTAGCAAATACATTACAAAAGACGAAGCAGAACAAGAACTAAGAGAAGCAATAGGCGAACATTCTGCAGAAGCAAGACATTTAAAAATGAAATGTGGATATAAAAGACAGGTTGCAAAAAACAATGTTCTAGCAGTAGGATTAAGTGCAGGATTTGTTGAACCATTAGAAGCAACTGGTATAACATTTACTACTAAAGCAGTTGAATTTTTTGTAGATGCAATTTCTGAAAATAATGGTATTATGAATGAACAGGTTCGTTCAACAATCAATCAAAAATTTTACATGATGTTTAGTGAAATAGTAAACTTTATTTGGTTGCACTATCATTATTCATCTAGAAAAGATACAACATATTGGAAAGACGTAACTAATAGACCAATACCAGATCATGTTAAAGGTGTACAACAAGAATTTGTACCTACTCCTCCAGACTTTGTTTTTAAAGATGATACTTACAGTATGTTTCACAGTGGACAATGGTTTGAGATGTTACATGGTTCAAGTGCATATAACGGTGTGATTAATATGACACATAAAAATTACGAAGACTATGCACAAATATTTGTTGATAATAGAAGTCAACTGACAGATGAAATAATTAAAAAGTTTCCTAATCATTGGGAATATCTAAATGGAGTTTACAATGGAATACATTGATCTTATTCTAAAAGGACAAATTTATCTTTTCCTTGTAATATTTGTTATGATGATTGCAGGTATGGTAAAAGAACATGGACTGTTTACTGATGTCTTTTGCTTCTTTGCACAAAACTTGAAAAGTAAAAAGGCAGTGGTAGCAGTAGTCAGTGCTATTACAGGATTGTTACCTATAAAAGGAAGGGTAACAGTGAGTGCAGGTATTTTAGATACACTTGCCCCGGATAAAGGATGTTGTGGTAGAGAAAAATTTGGACCAATCGATTATGTGTCTACTCACCACTACTATTTTTGGTCACCGTTAGAAAAGACAGTTATATTACCGATGGCGGCTTTTGGATTGTCCTATACTGCATTTATGGGAATAATGTGGCCTTTGTTAGCAGTGTCAATTGCATTTATTATTGCATATCTAGTTTGGGGTGTAAAAGAAAGTGATGTAGAATTAAAGACCACAGAAGAAACAATCAAAGTAAGTCGTATCACAAGATATGTATTACCCTATGTTGCAGGTGTAGGCGCCATTGTAGCAGGTATAGATTTTCTTTGGGCGTTTGGTTCATTAACTGTTTACTATATGATAGTGACTAAAACATTTGATATTCCAAAACTGTTAAAATATGTTGATTGGAAACTTGTGGCCTGGGTAGCATTAATTATTTGTTTAGCAAATATTGTTAGAACCAATACAAACGAAATAAAAGACTTTCTTGGGAATACAGGACTTGATATCAATACTTTATCTGGTTTCACCATATTAAGTTTGTTTAGTTTTGCCGGAGCCTTTGCCCTAGGATCAAGTTCAAGATTTGGTGCTATTACAGTAATTTTATCAAGTATATATGGTATCGAATATCTACCATGGTTTTTTGCAGTTGATTTTGTGGGATATTTGATTTCGCCAATGCATAAATGCGTAGCAATTGGTATGTTATATTTTGGTACAAAACTCAGATATTATTTGGCTATTTTAGGTGGTTGGGGCGGACTTGTAATTTTAGCAGGCGGTTTAACACTTTTATTGTAAAACCACATCAGTGTCCTTAGGATAAATAAGTGTAATAAGGACGCAGTTGATGAGTTATTACGGATATACACCAGAACACAGTAGAGCATTTACCGTAGATAGTTTTACGGGCGATGGAAATACACAAACGTTTACTCTAAGTTTACCTAAACCGTTGAGTGAACGTGGATTGCTAGTGGTTGTGAATGGAGTTGTACAGAAACCTGTTTTCAGTTACACACTAGATACTAATAGCAATATCTTTTTTGACGAAGCCCCAGATCTAAATGCAATAATTACTGTTACACATTTAGGTAGACCTATTGATTTAACAGTCCCAAGAGCAGGCAGTATTCAAGGCCTGCATATTGATGGTGTTTTATATCTTCCAGATGACATATACACAGGTCAAGGTAAAGATTTCTATTTAAGACAAGACTCTACTAATCCTAATACACAACAAAGTATTATTTGGGATAGAGGAAATGCAGTTGATGTTTATCTAACTTATAATCCTAACACAAATGAAATTGAATCAAATGTAAATATTGCTGGTGCTACTGCAACAGTAGTAGATGGTTTTGGACAAATCAGTGTACAAGGTCAAAGTACCATTGTAAGTACATCTACTCCCAATATAGAATTTGAAGCAGGCAGTAATATTACAATCACTACAGATGCTTCAACAGGAAAATTAACGTTTAATTCAACCGGCGGTGGTTCTAGCAGTCAAACTATTAATGTCACAGTAGGTGTTGATACTGTTGGAGGCCAAGCAACAGGTGTATTCTATTTTAATGGTGTAGAAAAACCTAACAATTTTGAATTTATAAGAGGAACACAATACGTTTTTAATCAATCTGCTTCATCTAACATAAACTATAATAATGCAGAACATCCATTAATGTTTAGCACAGGCCCTGGTGGTGATCACAATGGTAATGGACATTATATGATGGGGGTAACCTATAAATTAGACGGTGTATCCAAAACTATGGCACAGTATGTCTCAGGATTTGGTTCTGCTACAAGCAGAACTATAGAGTGGATTGTCCCTTCAAATGCACCTGCAACTCTTTATTACTGGTGTCATTATCACACAGGTCAAGGCAACAGTTTAACAACTATAGATGGAGCAAGTGTTCTTAACGATCTAACAGATGTAAACATATCAGCAGTACAAACAGGCGAAGTGCTTAAATGGAGTGGATCTGCTTGGGTAAACGCTACAGATGATACAGGATCAGGTAGTGGAGTAACACTACAACAAGTTAAAGCAGAAGCCTTAAAGGCATCACTAATATTTGGATAAGGAAGTAAAATGGCAATAGCAACAGAAATAGTAGATAGTGTAACAACTGTAATTTTACAAGCACCAACCAGTACAACTTATGCGGTAATATCCATGTTTTTTACAAATCATGATTCTACTACTGATGAAACAGTCGATATTCATGTTGTACCTGCTAATGAAAGTGTTGGTAATGAAAACTGTATTGCAAAAAGTGTGAATATTTCAGCAACAAATACTTTAAGTTATACAGAAAAATTACTATTGGACAGCGGTGACTCGATTGTAGCCGTGAGTGCAAATGGTACAGTAAATGCGGTAGTAACATATACAACGGTGTAAAAATGGTACAATTTTTAAAAGATAATACAGTATCAACACAACCAACTCATTTCCATGGGTTGAAAAGATTGACTGATGGAACATTGGTTTATGTTAAGGCAAACTTTTATGGTAGTGATGCACAAGAAGTACAATTAGGTAGTGCTGATGAGATGGTACCAACAATTTTAGAATTTACAAGTGACGGAAATATAACAGAATTTGACATTGACTTTTTTGCTAGTTCAACTACTGCAATTGAAGTTTGGGTCAACGATACAAAAGCAGATCCATTTAATGATTATACAATCAGTAATGACAAGGTAGTTTTTGGTGTTGCACCCCCATCCGGAAAAGTTTATGTCTTGTACATAGTAGAACAACCAGTCGAAACCGAACCAAGTGCAGATGGAGTTTTTGACAACAGAGATAACCTCACAAGAGAGTTAATAAATATTAACAGTGTTTTTGATCAACATAAGTTAGACACAAAAAATCTGTTTTATTATATAAACAACAACGGAGAATTAGTATCTAGAAGAGCACTGACAGATGTTACTAGAGATCCAATAGATATTTTATAGGAAAACAAAATGGCGGAATTTGTTATAGGTAGACTTAAATTTGTGTGGAGAAATGCTTGGGCATCTTCCACACTTTACAGGAAAGATGATGTAGTTAGATATGGAGCAAAGTCATATGTTGCTACTGCAAACCATACTTCAAATGCTGATTTTTATGTAGACTCAGCAAATTGGGAATTGATGAACGATGGTTTATTGTGGAACAATGAATGGACTTCTGCATTAGTTGGCACAAAAATTAAATTAGGTGACATTTATAGATACGGAAACAATTTATACATTTGTACTACTCAACACGATTCTTCCGCTAGTTTTGATTTGAGTAAGTTTGATTTATTTGTGCCTGGTATTACATGGCAGAATGAATGGCAAGATGCATATTTGTATCAGGTAAATGATCTTGTAAAATATGGAAACAATATCTACATCTGTATTACTGAACACACATCAAGTGGAGATATAGATTACAGTAACTTTAATTTATTTTTACCAGGTTTAAATTTTGAAGATTCTTGGGATAGTGCTACAAATTATCAAACAGGTGACATTGTTACCTATGGTGGGTATACATATGTTGCAGAGCAAGATTCGTTAAATCAAATACCATACAACAACACAACTTATTGGAAAGTATTGACAACAGGTTACAGTTACCAAAATATTTGGTCAAATGTTACTGCATATAAAACAGGTGATGTTGTTATTTACGGTGGAAATACCTATGTTGCAAGTGCTGATACTACAGCAGGAACTTTGCCTACGTTAACTGCTTTTTGGGATTTACTTACAGAAGGTTTAAGTTTTAAAGGCACTTGGGATGTCGCTACGCAATACTTAATTGGTGAAGTCGTTGTATATTCTACAAACAGTTATAGAGCAAAAGTTGATACTGTTGGAAACCAACCAGATACTTCTACAAGTCAATGGGAACTTCTAGTACAAGGTGATTCAAATGCAGTTTTAACTACACAAGGTGATTTAGTTTACCATAATGGTTCACAAATTGACAGACTTCCTTTAGGTAGTGCCGGCACTACATTAGTAAGTAATGGTACGGATGTATTATGGTCTGGTTCTTTACCAACTACTAATAAAACTTATTATGTTGCTAAAAACGGTTTAGATGCAAATATTGGTTCCGAAGCATTGCCATTTTTAACAATAAAACATGCATGTAGTCAAGCAACTGACGGAGATGTAGTATTTGTAAAACAAGGTGTATACGAAGAAGTATTACCAATTACAGTCCCTGCTGGTGTTAGTTTATATGGTGACAGTTTAAGAGGATGTGAAGTACGTCCTGATGTTAATAGTACTGCACAAACTATGTTTTTATTAAATGACAGTGTTAATATTAGAAATTTTAGTTTTAAAGGGTTGAATGGTGGTATTGTAATGGCACTAGATCCAGCAGGTGCTATCACAAATGCAAGTCCATATATTCAAAACTGTACAAGTGTAAACGCAAATTCAATTGGTATTAAGATTGATGGTTCAGTACAAGCAAGTGGTAACAAATCAATTTTAGCCAACGATTTTACGCAAATTAATTCAGATGGTGTTGGTGTTCATGTTAGCAACGGTGGTAGAGGTGAAATGGTATCAGTATTTACTTACTACTGTGACAAAGGATTTTTTGCAGAAACAGGCGGTTTTATTAGAGCATTAAATTGTTCTAGTGCTTACGGAGAATATGGTGCAGTAGCAGATGGCACATTACCAGGAGAAACACCTGTAAGTGTTGTGACAAGAGGTGAACAACTAGCATATGTAGATGGCACATTAACTGGTACATTAAGCAGTGGAGATATAATTACAGGTAATGGTGGTGCTACTGCAACAATTATAAGAACAGTAGAATCTACACAAAAAATAAAAGTAATCAATGTACAAAATGGTCCTTTTGTAGATGGAGAGACATGTACAACTAATGGTGGTGCTGGTTTTACTTTAATAGGTAGTAATGCACAAACTGGACAAACGGGTTATCTATTTGAAATTGAAGGTACTGCACTACAATCAAGTAATGCAATCACATTAGGTTCTAACATACAATTTGCAGGAGATACAAACTATTACACAGTAACAGGTATTACAGATGAAGATACAGTTAATGGATATGCTCAAGTAAGAATAAATCCTGAACAAACAAATGCACAAGCACAAGGAAATAATGTTACAATTACAAGTCAATTTAGTAACATTCGATTAACAGGACACGATTTTCTAGATATTGGTACAGGTGATTTTACAACAACAAATTATCCAAACACACCTACACAAGCACCTAATCAATCACGTGAAACTGATGAAACAAACGGTGGTAGAGTTTATTATGTAAGTACAGACCAATCAGGTAACTTTAGAGTTGGAGAATATTTTAAAGTTGACCAAGCAACAGGTACTGCTACATTGAATGCAGATGCTTTTGATCTAAGTGGTCTAACAGAATTACAACTAGGAAGTATTGGAGCACAACTAGGTGCAACAATTAATGAGTTTAGTATTGACCACACACTTGCAGGAAACAGCGATAATGCTGTACCTACAGAAAAAGCAACTAAAACATATGTTGATCAACAACTAGCAGGTCTAAGTCAAAACAGTATTAGTGAGGGAGATACAAATGTTACAGCCACAGATAGTGGTGTAGGTAGTATTGGTATAACAGTAGACAACACATCTATAGCAACTATAAATGGTAATGGAATCACAATGAACGCAGGTGCATTTGTTGGATCTCTAACAGGTAATGCAGATACAGTCACAGTAGCAGGACAAGGTGGTCCGGCAACTCGTTACGTTCTTTTTGCTGATGCTACTACTGGAGCAGTTTCTCCAAAAACAAATACTAATTTTACATTTAATCCAGGCACAGGCGAACTTACTTCAACTATTGTTACAGCAAGTTCAGATGCTAGATTAAAGGAAAATGTAGTTGGTATTGAAAATGCACTAGACACAGTTTGCAAACTAGCAGGTGTTGAATACAATAGAATTGGCAGTGATGCAAAAGAACTTGGTGTTATTGCACAAGATGTTGAAGAACATGCACCGCAATTAGTTACAACAAATGATGAAGGTTACAAAAGTGTTGCATATGGAAATATGAATGCTTTGATTTTAGAAGCCATAAAAGAACTCAAGGCTGAGATTAATGAAATCAAAGGTAAACTATAATGCCAATTACTCTTAATGGGACTACTAATGTAATTACATATCCTGATAGTACAACACAGTCAGGTGGATTTAAATGTATTGGTTATAACTACCACGAAAACAGCACAAGACAAGTTATTAGTGGTAACAGTGGCGATACAGACATGTGGACCATTTCAAACGCAATCAATAGAAAAAACAGCGGTTCAATGATTAGAGTAAGTGCAATACTTCCAGGAGTAGACGCTTACAGTTATCCATATTATCACACATACGTTGGTTTAAATGTAAATGGTACTAGAGTTAGAAAAGCAGATGGATCTCATTATGCATCTAATTATCAAGGTGCTACACACATTTACTGGTTTGTAGAATACGATTTTACTGCCAGTGAAATTGGATCATATGTAGGTAATAATATTTCATTGTTTTTTGGTTATGGAACAAGCAGTAGTGGTGGTAATAAACCTTGGGAATACAACTGGAATCCAAATTCAAATGATGACAGTAGAGCACCTCAAACAGTAACTCAAGCACACATACAGGAATTTGTATAATGGCAATATCTTTAACAGGAACAGGTATAACTACACCCGCTGGAACATTTCAACATGCATCTCCAACCATAGTTGGTTGGAATTATGCTGAATACAGTGCTAGATCTGGAGCAATAACCACTGTAAATTCATTTGGTACAGCGTTATGGACTGCTCATGTAAACTATAGTAGAAAAAGTTCTACCAGTGGTTTTAGACTTATAGGTCAAATACCAGGATACAATAGATACAGTTATCCATACTGGGGTATGGCATTGCATGTTACTCCTCCTGGAGCAAGTACAATAAGTATTCCTGCCAGAGGAACATTTTATCAAGCATGTCCTGAAAGTGAATCAGTTGAAGTAATTTGGTGGACAGACAGTTATATACCTGCCAGTACACTTGGTTCATCAACTGGCAACTTCACAGTAGCCTATGCCCAAATGAGTATAAGCGGTGGTGCTAATGCCTTTGCTGAAACATGGAATCCTAATTCATCAGATGACAGTAGAGGTGCACAAACTGGATCAACAAGTTTACTGCTAGAAGAGGAAATAAACTAATGGCTACATCGATACAAGGATCAAAAATTGTTTTTCCTGACAACACTGAACAAACTCGTGCAGAAAAAGTTTTGAAAGTAGACTTCAATAAAAATAGCACTAGACAAACTATACCTCTCAACAGTGGTAACCAATACATATGGCAAGGAAATACATTTACTAGGTCAACCGCAGATAGTTCAATATTTGTACAGGCGTCATTAAAAGGTCATGATGATTATAGTTATCCATACTATCATACATTTGTTGAATTGAGAAATCAAGATGGTACAAAATACACCAGCGTGATTGGAAGCATGTACATACATCACGTTGACTCAAGTGGAAGTGGTCACCAAGATAATTATCATGTAAACTGGACAGTTAGAAAAATGTGGACACCAAGTGAAATTGGCAGTAACTTTGGTGGTACTTGGGAAATATGGTATGGATATGGCGGACCAAACGGTAACAGGCCTTTTGTAATATGGAATCCTAATTCAAGTGATGACAATAGAGGTACACAACAATATTCTACTTCCACAGTATGGGAATTTGCACCTAATTAACGGAGAGAAAAATGGCAAACAGAGACAATATGCATTATACACATGGTAGTTTTTTTGTAGCCGCCTTGAAAGAATTATGTCCAATCACAAAAGGTGAGTGGGCATTGGTTGGCGATGACGACTATGATAATGTAACTTTTACAATGAACGATGGCGAAACAGCACCAACAAAGGAACAAGTTGATACACGCACACAAGAGTTAAAAGATCTTTGGGAACATAATAGATACCAAAGAGAGCGTAAATATGATTATCCTGATCTTGGTGAGTTTGCTGATGCTTATTATTGGGCACAAAAAGGTGACAACACCAAGATGGATGAATACGTTGCAAAATGTGATGCAGTCAAAACCGCTTGGCCTAAACCTAGCGAGTAGTATATTAATTATACTGATGCTTTTTATTACAGGTTGTAATAAAGAAGAACCCTCTACATTTCCAAAAAAATATTCAGGCAAAGGTAAAATATACGGAGAACTTAACAAACGTAAAGTTCCCTGTAGATTAGTTACTGTGGAAAAAGATCCTGCTATGCCAGGAGGTTGGCGCTGTGTATTCGATGATCCTGACAGTGAAAAACATGATTACGTTAGTGTTGGCGAACATTACTATTGTCCTAATATGATTTACTGTCAAGACTGATAAATACCATAGTAGGAGTTTACAAATGGCACTAACACAAGTCAAAACAAGTAATATTTTAGATAATGCTGTAACCATTGATAAGTTAGCAGTAACAGATGGTACAGCAGGGCAAGTTCTTGTCACTGACGGAAATGGCAATTTAAGTTTTTCAACAGTGTCAGGTGGTGGAGGTGGCGGTAGCGGAATATCAAATCTAGTAGAAGACACAACTCCACAACTTGGCGGAACACTTGATGCTAATGGCAATAACATTGACATGGGTGCTAATGAAATAACAGATGCAAAAGTTTTACAATGGGATACTGCATATGGTTGGGGAGATCATCAAAGTGAGAACTATGTAAGAGACAATAACCAAATGTATGTAGATAATATGTTGAATACACCTAGTGCAGGTCAAGGTATTGGCAATATTTTAAGTTGGACTGGCGGCGCCTATTCTTGGATAACACAATCGAGCGCCGGATTATCTGATATAGTAGATGATACTTCACCT
>Ga0066364_10000183_pt1 | contig 12634 bp, 7 predicted proteins | sample Knorr_S7_td_Surf_FD_70970 | JGI IMG/M metagenome (GOLD analysis project Ga0066364, IMG submission 70970) | Marine microbial communities from Southern Atlantic Ocean transect - Knorr_S7_td_SurfaceA_ad_6m_LV_A | ecosystem: Environmental > Aquatic > Marine > Oceanic | place: Southern Atlantic ocean...
GGGGTCTCCCCGCAGCCCGACCGACCTTCGTGCACCCAAGCGTGGAACGGTACGTTGGCTCCACCGGCGAGGTTGACCACGGGTGATGTTCCGTAGGTTGAACCTGCGTAGGTCCGAAGGGCACCTCCGGTTGTACCGTTGAATCCGCATGCGGGAGTGGTGATGCGGCCGGTGTAGGAATTCGAAAACGTCCAGCCCTGATTGTTTGTGTTGAAGTCCCAGAGAATGCCGGGCGAAGAACCCGTAAGAGCGCCGTTGGTTGGCGAGACGCTCGAGCCGTTGGAAATGGCGTCCGGGTGGTTCCAGTCGGCCGCCTCGTCCCAGACAAACCCGGATTGGGTGGGCAGCACCCTGGGCGTGAACGTCATCTCGGCGCTGACCAACGGTTCACCGTCGACCAAATCCAGCTTGAGTTGGGTGTTGGGTGCACCGGTCAGCGTGAGGTTGAGGGTGTCGCCTTGTCCAACGTTCAGCACGGCCGTTTCCTCGGCCAACACCGCGGGTTGCTCGGACGCTGGGGCGACCAGCCCAAGCCAGGTGCTCATGACGAACAAGACCACCAGACCAACGGCCTGTGCGTGGCTACGCCTACCCGCCATGGTTTACGGTGGTCGTTGAAGGACTTGAAGGATACCCCTGATGATTTTCCGCCTCCGTCGTTCCGTTCGTCGACGGCCGACCGTTCCAAAACCTTCGTTGGGCCGACGACTCATGAAAAATGAACAAAATGTGGAGTAGTGTTCAAAACCGCGCCCTTGGTCGGTGAAACATGGCTCAACCTTCGCCTGCGGGAGAATTGAACGCGGTTGACTTGGAAACGACGCTCCTCGAGCAGTGGGCCACCGAACAGACCTTCCAAGCTTCCATCGAGCGGCGCCGAGCAAACGCACCGTTCATCTTTCTCGAAGGACCGCCGACGGCCAATGGAAAACCGGGCATCCACCACGTGGTCGCTCGCACGTTCAAGGATCTCGTCTGTCGCTGGAAAGCCATGGAGGGGTTTCTCGTCGAACGAAAAGGCGGGTGGGACACCCACGGTCTTCCCGTTGAAATCGAAGTCCAAAAGCGACTCGACCTCATGAGCAACGAAGCGATTGAAGCCTTCGGAATGGCAGAATTCAACCAGGCCTGCCGTGAATCGGTGTGGACCTACGAAGCGGCGTGGCGTGAGATGACCGAACGCATGGCCTACTGGGTCGACCTCGACAACCCCTACGTGACCCTGCACAACGACTACGTGGAATCGGCATGGTGGGCGTTGAAGCAAATGTTCGACAAGGGTCTGCTCTACCGAGGCCACAAAGTTCTGCCGTACTGTCCGCAAACGGGAACGTCCTACTCGAGCCACGAAGTGGCCCTCGGCTACAAGGAAGTGGAAGAACCGTCGGTGTACGTGAAGTTCAAGCTCACCGACGACGATGCATCCATTTTGGCGTGGACGACGACCCCGTGGACCCTCCCGGGCAACGTTGGTTTGGCGGTTGGGCCGGACGTTACGTACGTTCGATGCCGCATCAAAGAAGCGGCCGGTGAGGCTTGGACCGGAGCCGGCGGAGCCAACGTCGGTGAGGAAGTGATCCTTGCGAAGGACCTCATGAAGGAAGTGCTGCGCCACCACGTTGAGGTGGTGGAGGAATTCCCGGGGTCAACCCTCGTCGGACGAGCGTACGAACCGCTCTTCCCAGGGGCCGTGCCTCGCGGCGAGTCGACAACCGCATGGACCGTTTTGGCGGCGGACTGGGTCACCACAACCGACGGGACCGGCGTGGTTCACACCGCCGTGATGTACGGTGAGGACGATTACAACCTCGGCATGGAAACCGGCCTTCCCGCTCACCACACCGTCGGGATGGACGGTGCCTTCGTCAACGGCACGCATCCTGAGCTGGACGGAAAGTACGTCAAGGCGTGCGATGACGTCATCATCGGTTTGCTCAGCGCACCAAAAGGCAGCAACGGAACGGGACCCGACAGCGGACTGCTCTACAGGGAAAAGGACTACCTGCACGACTACCCGCACTGCTGGCGCACCGACCACCCACTGCTCTACTACGCCATGGACTCGTGGTTCGTACGGATGACCGCCGTCAAGGAGAACCTGCTGAACTTCAACGACCAAGTTGAGTGGGCTCCAGATTGGGTGGGCGAAGGTCGATTCGGTGAATGGCTTCGCAACGTTAAGGACTGGGCCATCTCAAGAGAACGCTACTGGGGCACACCGCTCCCCGTGTGGCGCTCTGAAAGCGGCGACATGAAATGCGTCGGTTCCATCGCTGAACTCCAGGACGAGGTGGCCAAGGCCGTGGCGGCTGGGCTTGAGAACCCACCCTGCCCGGACGACGTGGACCTCCACCGCCCCATCGTTGACGGTTTCACGCTGATTTCAGATTCCGGCGAACCCATGCATCGAGAACCCTTCGTGATGGACTGCTGGTTTGACTCCGGATGCGCCCCCTTCGCCCAGTGGCATCATCCGTTTGACAACGAAGCCACGTTCAATGCCTCGTTCCCGGTGGATTACATCTGCGAAGGTGTTGACCAAACTCGAGGGTGGTTCTACACGCTGCTGGCTGTTTCGGCCACCGTCTTCGACGACATGGCCTACAAACGCTGCCTTTCTCTGGGGCTGATTCTTGATGCTGAAGGCAAGAAGATGTCAAAATCCAGAGGCAACATCGTTGACCCTTGGGACCACTTCAATCGGGAAGGGGCGGACGCCACGCGCTGGTACATGGTCACGGCCGGCGCACCTTGGAACCCCATGAAGTTCGATCCCAACGGGGTGCGTGAGACCTACGCCAAGATGTTTCTGACCACATGGAACGTGTACAAATTCCACGCCGACTACGCTGCTTTGGACGGGTTTGACCCGAACGCGCAGTCCGTACCCGTCAACGAACGAAGCGAGTTGGACCGCTGGATTCTCTCCCGCCTTCACACCGTGGCAACCGACTACCACGACAACTTCACCAACTGGCAGTTCCACAAGGCGTGTCGCGACCTTGAAGACTTCATGGTCAACGATGTTTCAAACTGGTACGTTCGACGCAGTCGACGCCGTTTGTGGGACGAGGCGGACAGTCATGACAAGTTGTCGTGCCAGCACACCCTGCATGAGGTGTTGGAAACCGTCTGTCGATTGGTCGCCCCCGTTTCTCCGTTCATGGTGGACCGAATCCACCGCAACCTCACCGGTGAATCCGTCCACACCGCCGATTGGCCCATGGGTGTTCCCGGGACCTTGGAAGGAGCCACCGCCGATGCTTGGGACGACGACGCTGCCAGGGCAACCGCGCGCTTACCGCCTCAGGACACCAAGCTCGAGCAAACCATGGCCCTCGTTCGGGAACTCGCCGAGGCCGGCCGGCGCATTCGCATCGACGGCGGTCGCCGGCAGCGGTTACCGTGTGCTCAGGGTTGGATCGTTGCAGGGCCCGATCTAAGCGCCTTCCACGACCTTTTGGCCGAGGAATTGAACGTCGAGGCCATCCGAGTTGAGACGGACTTGGACCGGTTCCAACGCATCGAACTTGCCCCGAACTTCCGGGCGCTTGCACCCAAGGCACGAGCGGAGGTCAACAACGTCGCCAACGCCATCCGAAACGCCGAGGACCCCGAGGCTTTGCTCGCCTCGATCAACGACGGTGGAGCGGACGTGCTGGGCGTTCTGGTGGAACCCTCCGACGTCGAGGTGAAACGAGTTGAGCGTGAAGGTTTTGCCGCACAAACGGTGAACAGCGAAAGCGAGAGCGACACCGTTCAGGTGAGTCTCGTTCTCGACATGAACGACACGCCCGCTCTGTTGTCCAAAGGCATGGCTCGCGACATCGTTCGACGTGTTCAAGCCAAGCGAAAGGCGCTGGACCTGGACATTGAAGCCACCGTTGACCTCGAACTCTGGCTCTCCAACGCTCCACCCATGAACGCCGATGACGTTCAGTGGGTTGCGACGGAGACACGGGCCGCAGCGTGCGTGGTCCACGACACCGAGGAGGTACCTCCCCATGCCGAACACTTCGAAGTCGATGGCGCATCGGTTCACTTCATCGTTTCCTGAGGCGTTGCGGTGCGAATCGTCTCGTTGGTTCCAAGTTTGACCCTGACGCTCTTTGACCTCGGTCTTGACGCCACCAGCATCGTTGGCCGAACCCCTTGGTGCATTCACCCGGCCGAACAAGTGAGTGACGTACCGGTGGTTGGAGGGACAAAAACGCCCACCCTCTCAAAAATCAAGGGTGCTCAACCCGACCTTGTGGTCATGGACCGGGATGAAAACCCGAAGTCGGTGCACGACTGGTGCGTGGCCAACGGGCTGCCCACCTTCGTCTGCGATGTACGCCACCCGCGCGACGTCCCTCTGATGCTGCGGGAGCTTGGTCAGGCCGTCAACCGATCCGAAGCTGCCGAGGTGCATGCACGTGCGATTGAAGCGATGCTTCGTCGGGCACCGGACACCAACGGACGCACGGCCCTTCCGCTGATTTGGCATCGTCCCTTGATGGCCGCCAACGGAACGACGTATGCGGGAAACATGCTCGCCTGTCTTGGTTTCAACGTCCCCAACATCGAGCCGGACGGAACCGGCTACCCTGAGGTGAGCCCCGAAATCATCCTGCAGCACGGCGTCACCGATGTGTTTCTCTCGAGCGAACCCCACGAGTTTACGGACGAAGAGAGCGGGTCGCTTTCGGAAGCGTTTGGAAACCTCACCGCCACACCACCAAGAATTCATTTCATCGACGGAGAGGATTTGACCTGGATGGGCTCGAGAACCGCCGAAGCGTTGCAACGACTGGGTGAACGCCTCAACCGTGTCCACCTCGAGTGACCAAAGCAGCGAAGCGACGCCTTCAAATCACGCCCAAGCGAGGGGCCGGCATGCGCAGAACACCCGTGGTGCTGGCCATGGTCGCGTCCATGCTTTTGGCCGGGTGTTTTGGCGATGGAAGCGGTGCGGTCACCACGGAAGAGGTCGAACCCTTGTTCGACACCTACGTCCGAATCGACGCCCAACCTCACGAAGTGGAGCGCATGTTCTCCACCGTCGACCTGCGCACCAACGCCACCACCAACACCACATGGGCGGTGTTTGACGCCTCCTACGGCGGCAATTGCTGCGAGCATTACCTGGCCACCGACATCGACGGACAAATCCTCAACATCGGTGGCGAATACCCCGTCTTCTCGACCGACCGAGGCCACATGTGGGACACCTACGTTCCGCCTGCACTGCCCGACGACCAGTGCCGAACCTTCATTCCGACCAACCCCGGACAGGAAGGTCTGGGGGAGGGCAGCATCGTTCAAGCCACCAACGGGGACATCATTTCCATGTCGTGGTTTCCGTACGTCGGAGGCGACTTGAAACTGGACAAGTTCTACGCCATCCTCTACGACGAATCCGAGGGCGAGTGGAAGTGGTGCTACAACCGACTCACGGAACCGTTCTACGACCGCTCGTGGCAAGTCGAAGTGATCGGTCCGATCAGCTCCTCGATCGGCGACGGTGAGTGGGCCAGCATCGTTGTGTCCAACTTTTGGCACCAGACCCAAAACGCAGGCGGCCAAATCAGCGTTGACGGTCTCAACTACTACCCCTTCCAGTTCCCCGGAAGGGACGGAGGCGACCCACCCATCGAGTTGGATTTGGACTTCACGCAAGCCGACCTTCCGGCGTACTGGGACGTCAACAAGCCCCACAAGGAAATGCGGGCGTTCCCTCTGCCCAGCGGAGGCATCGTCTTCCCGTCCTACTACAACAACGGCAACGCAGCCTACATGGACACCACGCTTTCATGGAACGAACTGGCGGTGCAGTTCCCCTCTGAGTACTGTCAAATCGACCGCACCGGAACGCTTCACTGCGTGGCCAACAGCGGCACGACCTTCACCCACTACATGTCAATCGACGGTGCCTTGACGTGGTCCAACCACACCTACTCACTTGACGCCACCGCCTCACAAATTGAGGAGTGGGAATTCCAGGCCAACGGCGAATTGGACTTGTTCGTGCTCAACGTGCGCTACCAGTCGACCAACGGCCCCGACGTGGACACCGTGTACCACGTCCGTGGCTACTCCGAGGACATGACGCCCGACACGCTCACGTACATCGGACAAGGCGACCTCGACTCGACCTCCGGCGCCGGAAACGACATTCGGTTCGACTTCGCCTCGCTGGCGTTGCTCAACGACGGAGGCGTTGTTGTGGCCTACCACGATTCGACCGACCCCGACCCGCTCTTCGCCGTTGAACTGGAAATGCCGGTTTGATCATTCGGCATCGGCAAACATGTCGAGGATGTCCCCAAACAGCGCCTTTGCGTTGCCCGTGCTCTTCTCAACCAGGCGCTTGACGATGAGCTCAGGCGTTGACCTTGCGAGGTGATTGCGCTTGGGCGTGCGGTCCACGAGCAACTCGAGGTCGGGGCCCAACCCACTGGCTTCGATGCCGTCCACTCGGAGGTCGTCCCGACCGGTTGATGCGAGAATGGCAGGGGCGAGGTGGGTTACGAGGAGCATGGTGGTGTCGGGTTGAGCCTCAGCAGCCAGAAGCATGCCGGCGATGATTCGCGCACCGGCGCCGGGCTCCGTGATGGCCTCGAGTTCGTCGGCCAGAATCAACTTCGGTGTCGGATCGCTGACCACGGTGGCCAACTCAACCAGCGTCTGCTCCAGCGCACCAGCGCTCTGCGTCCCGCCGGCTTTGGCTAAAATGTGGAGCGCATCCACCTTTCCAATTCGAGCGCTGTCGGCCGGCACAGGTAGACCCATGTGGCCCAAGATGCATGCGAAAGCCATGCACTCGAGGAGCGTGGTCTTGCCACCGGAATTGGCACCGGTCAACAACGCCAGGGATTGCTGGTCGCCATCGACTGCGGCGTCACCAAGACCGTAGGTTACCGGATCGGGATCGAGACCGAGCAAGATGTGCCGCCCGTTGTCAAGCCATACGCCGTGGTCCACCAACTCGGGCATCACGCACCGGTCGTGCTTCGCCCAACGCGCAATCGACAACCACTGATCGGCTTCGATCAGCCGACTCACGGCTTGTTCGCAGTGGACCTTCAGCGGTCCGAGTTGACGAGCGAGGTTGACCAGATGATCGGTTTTTTCCGCCTTGAGTTTGGATTCCAACGCCGCATCGATGCCGTCAATGGTTTGCCGGTCAATTTTCGCCGGCCATGCGTCCGTGAACACGTCGAACGGGCAACGCAGCGAAGCCGGTTCCAAAAACGCAGCCAGATGTTCCCTCGCTTGTTGCATCGCTTCCTGAATCACGTGACCCGTCGCATCCCGGAGTTTTCGCTGAAACGCCGTCCCGTCGGCCAACGCTTCGAGAAGTTCTGCGCCAGAGAGGGCCATTTTTGCGTCGTTCATGGCCGATTCAACCTGTTGATTTACGTCGTTCTCCAAACGCTTGACGGTGGTCCACAGTTCGTCCTTGATTCGAGCGACGTCCTCGATTTGGGAAGCGTCGCCAAGCATGCTCATGGTCTCGGGCAGGGTGTGCAGCGGCTGGAGTGCAGAGCGGAGTTCATCAAGCGCACCGTTGGTCGGAAATCGGTCCGAACGAATGGCTTCAACGACCTCGCACAGAACATCGAGGGTTTTGCTGTTGTGCGTGAACCAGTCGATGGTGCGTTCGGGCAAAACGAGCGCTTCGTCGGGTGCTGTTCCGAGGACCAACCAACCATCGGGCGCCTCCATGGGTGCTCCTGAACCAAGCCAAGACACGGTTTTGAACACCGTGTAGTCCTTCCACGATTCACTTTCCGTCGGCATGAGCACACGGCAATACCGCTTCAGATGCTCGAGCGGTTCGTGCGAGACGACCACGCGCTCGTACCGCTCTTGCTTTTCCTTCAAACGGCCAAGTTGGGACCACGCCTTGCGTTGCGTGTCCAGCCAATCCCCGTCAAGTTCCATGGCGGAAGCGATTCGTTGTCGCCGAGGACCGGGGTCGGAAACGGGCATCAGTAGACCCATGCGCTCTTTGGTTGCTGAGCATGCGGCGAACGATTGGATGTGGGACAGCAACTGTTGATGCAATTTTCGAGCCTCTTTGGTGGCCAGGAAAGCACCCTCACCGCCGGCAAAGGAGCGCGCCATCGAAAGGGCTCGCTTTACCGAGAGTCCGTCCACCTCCGCCAAACGGCCCACGTCGCCTGATGCGAGCGTGGAAACGACGGCTTCCTCAGAACCGAAGTGCTCTCGCATTTTGGCGGCCATTCGTTCGCTGACACCGGGAAGCGTGCTCAAAACCATGGGTCACATCGTTTGTCAAGGGCTTAAGAGGATGACGATGAGGTCGACGAAAAAATGAGAAAACCGCGTCCGTTTCCATCCAATCGTCTGTTGATTTTCTACAGGGAACCTTGGCTAAGCATTGAGCACTGGCACGGCGCATGGGACTGTTAAGAGACCGAACGTGGCGTGCCGATGCTGCAAGTTATGACCGCACGTGGGCTGAAATTGATTCGCTGCTTGTCCAAGCCGTTCAGGAGATGAAAACCCAACACGCCAAATACAAACTCAGGCAACTCACGGGCCCAAAAGCCGACAAAATGCGAGCGCTCATGAAGTACACACAGGCCAAGGCCGTGGTGGAAACCTTGCGATGGACGATCGGTGTTCGCGGTCAAGGGTCGCCTCTGGATCAACAAACAAGACCCTGACTTCAGCAGACTCGTTGCCCGTCCCCACCGTATTCCATCATCGGTGCTTGGAACAGGTCGGCGCAGGTTCGATTCACGAGGGGCAGGGTTAGCGTGGATTCGGCCCAGTTGATGCTGTAGCCCCCCACTGCGGCGGGGGACGGGACGTAATCTCGGCCGGTCTGAGACATCGTGATGACGATGGATTGACCGGCCTCCAAGTGAATGTCCATGGCCATGAATTCCATCTTACCAAGAACGGTCTGGAAGGGAACCAATGCTTCCTGACCGTCTCGACCGCCCGCATGGAACCGGAAGTCCATGACGGCGTGGCCCAGTCGGAGGCCGTCGCCGTCGGTCATCTCAAGGTATCCGTGAGCGCCGTTGCTGGTGTGCGGGGTCACGGCGATGTGGAAGGTGGGCATACCGGCGATGAAGACGTCGTTATCAAAGGGGCCGTAGGTCATCGTGATGCTTTCGGTGGTCGTTACCATCGAGGCACCGGAAGGGTTGAGGTCAGCGGCGCCGATCTCTCGATACTCCGTGTCCGGGGCGGGGTAGGTCGTTTCAAACCTCCAGCCGCCTCGGTTGTCTTGCATCTCAACCCCCAGCGTGGGTGCCCGACCTTCGCCTTTGAGGTACCAGTCAAACCAGTACAGCATTTCATCGGCCCAGTCCCAACGAAGGGTGTAGGGGTAGGCTTCGGCGCCCTCTCCGCTGGGAAGTGAGCTGTGTCCCGATTTTCGGTCGGGATAGTCGTGGGCCCACTGGCCTGCGAGGGTCTTGATTTCAATGCCGGCATCCTCCACGATTTGGTGGGTTGGGAACGACATGTGCGGGTCGACGTTCCAGTCCTGCATGCCCTGGATGATGTAAACGGAGCCGTTGTAGTTCTGGACCACTCGGTCGAGGAACGAACGTTCGGTCCAGTAGTCGTTTCCTGCGTACGTGACCATCCCGCCGGTCATGTACGCTGCGGGTCCGTTGACGTAGCCCTCAAGGTAGCCCTCGCACAAGGTGTGCGCGTCTTCGCTGTCGCCGTCGATGCCGAACGAGCCGTAGACGCCGTTGTGCATAACCGCACCTCGGGCTTCCATGCTTCCGTTGCGCCACATCAATTCGTGAACGCCGATGAGCCCCGACATGGGCACGATGGTGGCGAGGTGCGGATTTCCGAACGTAGCGGCCTGCCACGGGGTGGAGCCGTCGTACGATTTACCGATCATCCCGACCTTGCCGTTGGACCAGGGTTGCGTCCCCAGCCAAGTTACAGCAGCGTCGATGCCGCGTTGTTCATCCGTGCCCATCAGGTCCATGCAGTGGTTTGATTCGCCCGTGCCAAACACCGAAACCTGGGCAACACCAAAGCCGTGCGGCACGTAGTTTTCGATCAGCATTTTCCCCAGCCGGTCGGCGGGTGTGAGGGCGTCGACATCGCCGTCGTTGTAGTAGGGTCCAACCTCGGCGATGACGGGAACCTGACAGTTTTCGTCGACGGTTTCACTCTCCCAGTCGCAGCCCTCAATGACGGGAAGCCAGAGGCCCAAGTGAACTTCTGCACTTCCCGTGAGGCCCGCACCACCGTCAGCAGCCGTGATGGTCGGGACGGGTACGTAGACCGAACGAACGACGTCGATGCCGTGGGAACCGTTGACGCTGACTCGAGCGTAAATGTCCAGGTCGTTGTATTCCAGGTCGGCGCGGGCCCAAGGTTCGGGGTAGACATCGTCACTCGCCTGAGGTGCGACCTCGGCGGCGTCCTCGCCAAAACAACCCGCGAGCATGCTGGTCGAAAAGAGCAGCACGACCAAAAGGGGTCTGAGGTCCATGGAAACACCGGAGGCGCAGGGTGTATTGAATCAATCGGCCCGTGAAGCCTCACGCTGAGGTGCCGTCGTCCGAGTCGTCGCCTTCTTGGGCGGCCATCTCGGCCCGGACCTCGTCCATGTTGAGGTCCTTGAGTTTCTCAACGAGGTCCCGTAGAGCGTCTTCGGGGAGAGCACCCGGCTGCATGAACACACCGATGCCTTCCTTGAACGCGATGGTGGTTGGTATGGAGCGGATACCAAACATGCCGGCGAGACCTTGTTGTTCTTCGGTGTTGATCTTTCCAAACACAACGTCCGGGAACGCTTCTGAAACACGCTCGTAGACCGGCCCGTATGCTTTGCACGGTCCGCACCACTCAGCCCAGAAGTCCAGGATGACCAGCTCGTTGTTTTCGATCGTCTCGGCGAAGTTGGGCTCGCTCATGTCCAATGTGGCCATGCTTTATCCCGCGCACTGGGCCCTTTTGAAGGCATGTGAAGCCCGTGGGGCAGAGGAACGGGCTTATCAGCCGTCAGAGGTTGCGTTGACCATGAGCCGCCGCCTGACCCTTGCCGTCCTCATCGTTGCTCTGTTCTTGGGACAGAGCATGGGCACCGTTCTGCCCGAAGATTCGCATCCCTCAAACCACGTCAGCGCCCGAGACGGCGACGTGCGAATCTCCGAAATCTTGGTCTCTGCATCCTCGGCTGACTACAACGGAACCGATTGGAACAACGACGGTGACATCGGTTCGTCCTCCGACCAGTTCATTGAACTCTGGAACGCTGGACCTTTCCCAGTGGACGTTTCGGACTGGTTGCTTGACGACATCACGGACGGGGGTTCAGCACCCTGTCGATTGGCTTGGAACACCACGATCGAAGCCAACGACTACATCGTCATCTTCCGTGAGAGCTCCCGCATTGAACTCGATTATTGGGACGGCGACACCGCCACCATCTCCGACAGCATGGGCAACATCGTGGACACCCTTTCCTTCCCAGAGGAGGACTCCTGGTGGGACACATCCTACGTCAAAGCCAGCAACGGCACGATCTCAAAATCGTCGCCTCCCACACCGGGCTGGTACGGCTCTGCATCCTACCCCACGGCCCAAAACATGGTTCGCTGCTACGGTCTCAACGACAACGTCCACACGGGAGCCTACGTCCTCCAGGGTCGTGTCGTACCCATGACGGGGGAGGCCGACGTCATCAACGACGGCCATGTTTTGGTCAAGGACGGGATGATCGAAGCGGTTTGGGGAAGCGAGGTCCCGTCGGATGTCCAACTGACCAACGTGCCCGTCCTCGAGACCAACGGCACCATCTATCCGGGGATGCTTGACCTGCACAACCACCTGCACTACAACCAGGCACCGCTGTGGGAAATGACCCCTCACCTTTCCGAAAACAATCGAAACCAGTGGGGAGGGTACAACAACCGGTACGAGTGGAAAAACCACCCCGATTACAGCCCACAGGTCACGAAACCAAAGATGCTGGTGCACTCAGGACCGTACTGGAACATGGAATCGGAGGCCATGAAGTACATCGAGATGAAGTCCCTCGTCGGCGGCGCCACCGCCGCCCAAGGAGGCCCAAGCAACCCGGATGACAGCTACGCTACCGTCCTCTCCAGAAACATCGAGGATTACAACTTCGGAAGAGACGAAATTCACACCAAGGTCACCGAATTGACGTCCGACTACGTGGGCAACCACATCAAGACGGGAAACGCCAGCGGCGAATTGGACGCGTGGTTCATTCACATCGCGGAGGGCGTGGATGAACGCAGCCGTGCAGAATTCGACATCCTCGTGCAAAACAACCTGCTTGTCGGCGAACTGGTGCTGATTCACGGTGTTGCGCTGGGTGAGTACGAATTCCGCCAAATGGCCAATGTGGGCGCTACGCTCGTTTGGTCCCCGCTCTCCAACCTGCTCTTGTACGGTCAAACCGCCGACATCGCAGCCGCCAAAGCCGCCGGCGTTCACATCACGCTGGCTCCCGACTGGGCGCCCTCTGGGTCCAAATCACCGCTGCACGAACTGAAGGTGGCCGACCTGTGGGACGACGAGATGCTCGGCGACATCTTTACCGATTACGAGATGGTGAAAATGGTAACCTCCAGTGCAGCTTTGGCGACCAATTGGGACGAAGAAGTCG
>Ga0066364_10000184_pt1 | contig 12535 bp, 10 predicted proteins | sample Knorr_S7_td_Surf_FD_70970 | JGI IMG/M metagenome (GOLD analysis project Ga0066364, IMG submission 70970) | Marine microbial communities from Southern Atlantic Ocean transect - Knorr_S7_td_SurfaceA_ad_6m_LV_A | ecosystem: Environmental > Aquatic > Marine > Oceanic | place: Southern Atlantic...
TCATCTGTATGAATTTTAAAAAAAAAATTAATAAAATAAATAATTTTTTTTAATTGTTAATGAATTACTATTCAAAAAGTGTTGACGTTGTTATTCCTACTCTAAATGGAAAAAAATTATATAAAACAGTAGAGAGTCTAAATTACGGAACTATAAAACCCAAAAATATAATTTGTGTATATTTTTATAAATTTAATTTTAATTTGTATAAAAAAAAATTTAAAAATATTCAATTTATAAAAGGAAAAGTTAAAAACCAGGTACAACAAAGATTGCAAGGTTTTAAGTATGTAAAGTCTAGCTTAATATTACAATTAGATGATGATATAATTTTAAAAAGAAATACACTCTCTTTGCTTCTAAAATATAAATCTAAATTAGGTAAAAGATCAGTTGTCGGTCCCACTTATTTAAATTCGAAAAATAAACCCTTACATAATTTTGAAAGTAATAATAATTTTTTTTCTAACATATATAAGTGTCTTATATGTGATGCTAAATACGGGTCTAAAAAAATAGGAACGATAACATCTATAGGATTGGCATATGGTATAAACACTAAAACAAATAAAAATTTTTTAAGATGTCAATGGTTACCTGGTGGATGCATATTATTTTCTAAGCATTTATTGAAAATTAAGTTTGATAAAATATTTTTTAAAAATAAATCTTTTTGTGAAGATATTTTTTTTTCTTTACAAAGAAATATGAAAAAATTTATTCATTATACTGTAGTAAATTCTATAGTTTACACAGATACTAGTCGTGAGAAATTTAGTTTAAGTTTTTTTATAGATGAGATTAAAATAAGGCGAAACTTAATTAAATATACAAAAGGTAGTGTATTTAGATTCTATCTATGGTCGATTTTAGAATTTTTAAATCGCTTTTTTTACAAAAGGTTATTTCCTAATAATTAAGTATTTTTCTAAAGCTAAAATATCCATCTTTGTTCTTTTAAAACATTCAATGGCTTGTTGTGGTTTAGTAACAATAGGTTCATTTTCATTAAAAGATGTATTTAATAAAATTGGAACATTAGAATACTCAGAAAATTTTTTTACTAATTTATAAAATTTTAAATTAGAATCACGATTTACACTCTGAACTCTACCAGTGCCATCGATATGTGTAACAGCTGGAATGAGTTTTCTTTTTTCTTGAATTATATCTTCAACATTAGACATATATGGGTTAACTGTTGACCTCGTAAACCAATCTTTTTTTTTATCTTCTAAAACTGCAGGTGCAAAAGGTCTAAAACTCTCACGCCTTTTAATCTTTTCATTAATTATACTTTTCATATCATCAAAACATGGAGACGCTAGTATTGATCTATTACCCAAAGCTCTAGCGCCAAATTCCATTTTATTCCAAAAAACACCTATCACTTTTTTTTCCATTAATTTTTTGGACATGAAATCAATTTGATCATCTTCATTGTCAAAAAATTTAACTAAATAATCTTTTAAATTATATTGTGTAATAATTTCGTTCATTTCATTGTTTGTAAAAAATGGTCCAATGAATGGGGTTTGTAAATTTTGAAATGTTTGATATTTTTTTGATAGATGAAAAAGAGCAGAGCCAATTGCACCGCCAGAGTCTCCTGGAGCATATGGAATAAAAATATTTTCAAAAAATTTGTCTTCGAATAATTTTTTATTAGCTAATGAATTTAACGCACAACCCCCAGCATAAACTAAATTTTTTGAAATATTTAATTTCTTAATTTTATCTATTATTTTTAGAAGTTGAGTTTCATAAACTTTTTGACAAGATGAAGCAATATTTGCTTGTGATTCAAATTTGATACTTTCATCCAGATTATTTTGACCAATTAATTCTTTCAGAGAGTTATCAAACAATTGTTTTTGATTAGGGGATCCTTCAAAATTATACGTGTAGTTTATTTTATTATGATTAAAATATTTTAGATTTAGCTTAAATAACTCACTCTTATGAAACAGATTATCAAGCATAATATCTTTATAAATAGGCTCGCCATAAGATGATAAGCCCATAACTTTGTATTCTTCACCATAATTTTTAAAGCCTATCATTTGTGTTAATGTCTCATAAAAAACACCTAAAGAGTCAGGAAAATATACTCTTTCAATTATTTTTATTTTATGGTTTTTGCAAATTGCAATAGCCATACTACAAAAGTCACCAAAACCATCGATAGATAACCCAACTGCATCTTTATAACCAGAAGGGTAAAATGCAGAGGCAATGTGACTTAGATGATGATCAGTAAAAGTAATTTGAAAATTTTTATTACATTTAAATTTTTTTTTAAATTCAGAATTAATATTTAATTTTTTCTTTTGTCTACTTAAAATTTCCCGATACTTTTTACTGAATAAAAAATTGTTAATGTAATAAAATAATTTTTTTGTAAGATTTGAATATGGATTCGTATTTAAAAAAACTTCATCAATTTGATCTATATTTAGATTACAAGAACTTAATCCGAGCTCAATTGATTCTGCAGGAAAACCCGCCCAATGTTTGATGCGATTAATTCTTTCTTCTTCTATTCCAAAAATTAGTTTATTTTTTTCAAATATACAAATAGAGGAGTCTGCATGATTTGCATTTATACCTATTGTAATACTCATTATTTAAATTTTAGATTTAAGGATATAGTCGCATATAGATAAAATCCATATGTGATGAGTCATTTCAACTATATTATAATTTTTAGAATTAGCCCAAAAATTAAGATCACCTTTTTTTCTTAAAGGATTTTTGTAATCAAATCCAGAGAAGGTTACCAATTTAATTTTCATCTTTTTTGCTTGATTAGCACAATTTAAGATATTTTTAGATTTTCCACTACTACTGATTAGACAAAGTAAGTCACCTTTACTTCCGTAAGCTTTTAAAGCTTCTTTCATCCAGTTCTCATGACCAAAATCGTTTGCATAGCATGTTATTAAATTTGGTTCATTAAAAGTTACTGATTTTCTTTTTAAAAATTTTGTGAAATCAGTTGCACAGTGATTTGCAATTGACGCACTTCCTCCGTTTCCCACAAATATAATTTTATTTTTTTTCTTTAAATTTTTTACGAAATAAACAAACTTTTTGAATTGACTTTCATCAATTTTTTCTAGTTCTGAACTAATTTTACGAAAATATAACTCTAAATAATTATTTGACATTTTCTATAATTTGCCTCTCAATCCATAAATAGGTTTTTTTCAGACCTTCTTTCAGAGAATATTTAGGTTCCCAGTTTAATTCTTTTTTGATCAAACTATTGTCACTATTTCTTCCCTTAACACCCTTGGGTTTATCTAGTAAATATTTTTTTTTAAATTTTTTTTCACTTATCTTTTCTAGAATACCTATCATATCATTAATCGATACAAGTTCCTCACTCCCTATATTTAAAGGACCATGTATTGATGATTTAAATAAATTAATTGAAGCGTCTATACAGTCGTCTATATATAAAAAAGATCTTTTTTGATTACCATCACCCCAAACTTCAATTTCATCTGCATTATTTTTTTTAGCCGTAATTACTTTTCTTGCAAGAGCAGCAGGTGCTTTTTCTCTTCCGCCATCATAAGTTCCGCATGGTCCGTAAACATTATGATATCTAGCAACTTTGACATCAAGTCCATAATCTTCATAAAAATGATTACACATTCTCTCACTAAATAATTTCTCCCAACCATAACCATCTTCAGGCATTGCTGGATAAGCATCGCTTTCTTTAAGAGCAGTAACTTCATTATTACTCTGCAAATCAACGTTATATGCACATGCACTTGAGGAAAAAAAAAATTTACCAACTTTATTATCCCTAGAAGCTAGTAATAAATGTGTATTTATAAGCACTGAAATCATACAAAGAGCTTTGTTATTTTCAATAAACCCCATACCACCCATATTACAGGCTAAATTAAAAACTCCATTTACATTTTTAGTAACTTTGTAGCAGTTGTCCTTGATGGATAAATCTAATTGAATATTTTCTGCTTCATCTGATTTTTGATACCAATCTTTAATATTCTTTATATCTACAGCAATTACTTTGTAATTTAGTTCAATTAACTTTTTGACCAAATGTCCACCTACAAACCCACCTGCACCAGCAACTAATAATTTCATATTTTTTAAAATAATTTAGTATCTATTTATATTTCTAAAATGATTTTAGCAATTAATTTAATAGGAACAAAAAAAGAGAGTGGTAGCAAAACTTATATTTTAAACTTTTTAGCAAATTTATATAAGCTTGATAATTTAGCAGATCTTAAGACAATCTACGTCTTTGCTGCAAATAATTCTTTAAAAGAAATAAACATTAAAAAAACATCGGGCAATATAATAATAATCAATATTCCGTCAATCTTTCAGGAGGGCATTCTCAAATTTTTTTTTGAACAATTTATTTTACCTTTTTATTTAATATCAAGACGGGTGGATAAAATATTATTTTCTTTAAACTATATACCTTTAGTCTTTAAGCTTTTTAAAATAGAAAAAACACTAGTTATTCATTCAAATTTACCATGGTTTGCAAATCATTTGATGCCTGGAAATTTTTTTAAAAAAAAAATTATAAAATTATTAATGAATTTATCGATTTCTGCCGCTGATAAAGTGATATTTTGCTCTTATAGTGCAAAGAAACAATTACAAAGAATTTTGAAAATTAAAGATAAAAAATTATATTTTGTATATCTAGGGTCAGATCATTTTCAAATTAAAAAACAAAAAAAAAATCTAGATAAGATTTTAATAATTTCATCAATAACAAAGTATCATCCTATTATAAATATTTTAAAAACCTATGATAAAATGTTATCTGTAGATAAAAAACTTCCAAAAATTTTTTTAGTCACGCAAATCTTGGATCGAAATTATTTTAAAATAATATTTAATTATATTAATCAAACAAAATTATTAAAAAGAAAAATTAAAATTTTCTACAATTTAAATAATAGCATTGTAAAAAAATTGTATTCAACATCCTATATGAGTATTAATGCATCTTTAATCGAGTCATTTGGTATTACATCACTGGAAAGTATGCGATTAGGCTGTCCTGTATTGTTATCAAAATTAAATACATTTAAAGAAATTAACAAAAATGCTGCATTATATTTTAATCACAATTCTACGATTGATATCAAAAAAAATATTATGTATTTATTAAAAAAAAGAAATAGTTTTAGAAAAAAATTAATTTTAAGAGGTTTTACAGTTTGTAAATCTTACACATGGAAAAAAACAGTTCAAAAAACTGTTAATATTGTATTAAGTTAACTACTTAGAAAAATAAACTTTATAGTTACCCAGTTTTTTAAACTTGAGTTTTTTATCAGCTTCGTGTTTTGGTGAACAAATTGCTCTACTATAATTACAATTTTGGTCAGATTCTATTGACGGGTAGTAAAAAAGTATAATTCCGTTATTCTCATAGGGAAAATTTTTTATACGTTCATTATTAAAATTCATTGAGTAAATCTTAGTTAATGGATAATTGTTATAATCTTTTCCATAATTTTTAACTATTTTAATTGAATGTTTACTCAATAATGCAAATACTAATAATGCGAAAACAATTTTTATACCATTAATACGTACAGTTAAAAAGTTAGAACATTTGTATAGCAAAAATATTATCAAAGTAGCGAGTAATACAATGATATAAGAATAGCCAAAACGAAAAGTAGGTGCTTTTATAAACCAAAATATTGATCCAAAAAGTGAAATAAAAAACAAATATTTAATTTTAGATATGTCAAACTTTTTAAAAATAATAATTGGCTTACTTTTAGATTTTTTAAAGATAATTGATAAAAATATAAGAGATAAAAGTAAAAATACCAAAACGTTTTTTATAACAACATGTTTTAAATGTGATTTATAATGTGTTCTAACCCAATTAAAATTTTTATTATATTCATTTGGTACCAAATAATTGTCCTCTTTTTGAGTACTGTGACCTTTGGAAAATGACTCAACATTAATTGAAAATTTTTTTACTTTATTCAAATTAGACCATTTTAAGTTATCAAAACATAATGAATTTACTGGATATATTAAGCAACTTGATACAATTACATTTTTTAATAACCAGGTACTTATCAAGATTACTGGAACACTAAACTTAATATTTAATAGGTTTACAATTTTTACCTTATTTACGTAAAAATGAATAATTGGAAATAATAATGAGAAAACTAATGTAATTTTATTTAATAAAATAAAAATACTTATAACTAAAATTTCAATAAATTTATCTTTATTTTTAAAATTAGATAAAAAATATGATGATAGAAAGAAAAAAAGAAAGTGTGCTGGAGCATCATTACCAAATTCGCTGTATCTATTCATTTTAAAGGCAATGTAAGTAAGAAAAAATAAGTTATAAATAAAAAATAAATTTATTTTTTTTTTTATTATTGAGACGTAAATCTCTATGAGGAAATAACTGGTTATAAAAGAGCAAATTATTGCGAGGGGAATAGCAATTCCATTTTCACCAAAAATAAAGTTATTATTGAAGGCAGAAATATATTGTATGATAGAGATTATTGCGAATCTTTCATGAATATTGAATAATCCAAAAATAATTTTTTCATTATTTAGAATACTTACATAAGGTAGATGATATATGCCCGCATCAGGTCTGTAGCTGTAAGAAAAAATCAATAAAAATGACGATAAAATAGAAATTAAAATAATGACTTTTAATTCTTCTTTATTTATTTTTACTTTGAAAATAAAAATACTTATAAAAATTATTGTCAAATAAAAAATAGTATTTAAAAATTGACTTAGTGGTAAAAAAAAATTTAATATCAGCGCAATAGTTGACAAAAATATAAAACCGAAAATAAATTTTTCATAAAAATTATATTCTTCTTTATTTTTTAAAAATTTTTCTAGAATTGAACCTGCTAAGAAAACTATTAAGGAGAAAAGAGTTGTTGAGATTAAAATTGTTAACATTTAAATCGATTTTTGTTTAAAAATAATAAATGTCATACAGTAAAGTAACAGTGAAATTAATAATGAAAATAAGATATTATTTGTTAAGATAAATATAAGATATATTAAAAGAGTTAAAAATAAATAAATTATCCAAATATAACTATGTTTGACTTTTTTTAATATTAAATGATGTAAATGGGAATTGTCAGGTTCCAATATATTTTTGGACCTTATAATTCTACCAATAATTACCCTTAGCGAGTCTAAACCTGGAAATAAAAATAAAAAAAATATTTCTTCCGCGCCAATTGCGCTATTAATATTATAAACGTTTATCGTAAAAAAGGATAAAACAACTGATAAAACATTTGATCCAGAATTACCAAGAAAAACTTTATTATTAATATTATATATAAAAAAAACGATCAAAGACCCAAGTATAATTAAGGATGGCATATTATAGTTGCCAAATTTAAAAATGATTATTATTAACCAATATATTGCGATACTTGACAATAAACCATTTGTGCCATCAATAAAATTAAGAGTATTAAAAAAAATAAAAAAACAACAAAATGTAAAAAAGAAACCTAAATTCCCTAAGTTTAATATTTTGTCTATTGAGGGCAATCTGATTTCCTGAATTGTGAAATTTTGGTACAAAGGCACAAATAAGAAAAAAATAATTATTAAAGATAATATTTTAGAATTTGCTCTTAGGTTTTTTTTATCATCAACATAACCTAAAATAAAAACAGATATTGCCAGCAAAGAAAGTGAAAAAATGTATGTCGTAGGTAACTCTTCGAAATAAAACTCATCAAAAATTAATCCAATAATAAATGGTACTATTAATGATAGGCCGCCAACATTTGAAATTTTTTTTTTATGGATCTTCCTTTTATTTGGATTGTCATACATTTCAAATTTTTGCGAGATATAATCTCTAAAATGTATTATGAAGATTGTAAGAGTTGCAAATAGAGACAATATTAGATAAATCATTTCATTATTTATACATAGTTAAAATCTACATATAAAGCTAATAATGAACTTACAAAATTATTTTAATAATTCACGTAATTACTTTTTTTTAGATATACTTATATTCCTTACTTTTTTTTCATTAATATCTGGCACAGCCATTCATAATTCTATTATCGTTTTGACCAATATAATCTTTATTTTATTTTGTGTTTTAAAACGTATAAATTTTAAATCATCACAAATAAATTTTTTTTTATTTATTGTTTTTATGCTTTTCGGGAATATAATTTTTTCAGAAAATTATATTTCAAGCATCATAAGGTCATTAAATATAATCAAGCTAGTGATATTTTCATATTGCTTATTGTATTTATTTGAAAATTTAGAAAACTTTTATCAAAATCTTTTAAAAATTATCTTTTTCTTAATAGTTACAATTATTCTTAGTATGATTTATCAATATTTTAATGGATCAATTTTTGGTCATAGCTTTATGACAAATCATGGTTTTAGTTTGAGTGGATTTTTTAAAGAAGAGTATATTGCTGGATCAGTATTATCAAAGCTATTTTTAATATCTTTACCATTATTTTTTGAATTTAAGTATAAAAATATAATTATACTAAATTATATATTATTAGTTTTATTTTTTATTTTATTAGCAAACCAAAGAACTGCTATCATTATGTCCTTTGGAGCTGTAATTATATATTTTTTATTTGAAAATAAAATTAATATTAAGAAAAAAATTTTATTGATATTTGCACCAGTTTTATTTTTTTGTATAATTTTATTTTCTAATAATCATCTATATGATAAATTCATAAATAAAACGCTTAGCCAATTTAATTTAAATGTAAAACAAAACGAAAATTTCACATACAATTTTAAAAATACTATTTGGGGTGCTCATTTTCTTACAGCAATTGAAATTTTTAAAGATAATAAGTTTTCAGGATCTGGATTAAAAACTTTTAGAATTGTCTGCGGCAAAGACAAATATTCAAAAATAGATAGTAAAAATAAGGACTACAGATGTTCAACACATCCACATAATATATACTTAGAATTACTTGCTGAAACTGGGATTATAATATTTTTAATTTTTACAGGATTTTTGTTATATTTTACATTTTTAGGAATGAAAAAAATTATTGAAAATAAAGTTTATTATGTGAATTGTTTTTCAGTTTTTTTTATTTTATTTTGGCCAATACAAACTACTGGCTCACTATTTAGCTCTATTAATGGATTTTTTTACTTTGTTGGTTTTGTATTTTTTTACAACTCTATCTCGAGACTTAATGTGAATGAAAAGTAATATAAACTTATTTCTGATTAATATTAAAAATAAAGATTATTTCACATCATTATTGTTGTTTATTTTTTTATTAATTTCTTATTATAACGCCCTATATTATGTTTTCGCTGACTACAGAGACGAGATAGGATATTTATCAGACTCTTTATTATTAGCTGAAGGTATGAGACCTTCTTATTCTCATGCTCCATCCGGTTTATCTACATGGACAGGCACTATCTATTTTTATCTTAATCTATTTTTTGAAATTCTAAAGAATTTATTTACTCTAGATATTAATTTAATTTTTAGTTCTTTTGATAAAATTATTTTTAATAATTATGCTGATTTAACCGGTATAAAATCCACATTATTTTTTCTAAATTTTATTTTTTTTGTATTTTTTTTTTATAAAACTAATAATACTGCTTACAAAATACTTTTCTGTTTATGTTTTTTTTCACCATTCTTATTTTATACAACTTTTTCAGGTAAACCTTATTTTTTAGCATGTTTGCTTGCATCTTCAGCATTAACTCTAAATGACAAAGACGAAAAATTAGCACTAATATTTCTTGCTCTAGCCATTTGTGAAAGGCTAGAATTCATAATTTTGATAAATTATATTCTATGCAGATATCCATTAAAACAATATTTTAAAAAATTATTATATATTATATTAATATTTTTCGCAGTTTCGCCGTGGTTTTCAATGGCATTATTTCAAAATTTAAAAGTTATATTAGGTTATGTACACCAACAACCTTCTTTAACTGAAAGTGTATTAGGACTGAAATTAAACGTTTACTTTTTTCTCTATGCACTGACAATTTTTTTTATTTACCCATTATTAAAATTTAAAAAAAAATATAATTTAATTTTGTTATGTTCTGCTTTTGCAATTTTTATTTTAATCACGTTTTACTCAAATGTTCCATTAAGATGGTTTTTTCCATTATTGTTAATATTCCTATATTTTTTATCTAGAAAACTTTTATTCCTTGAAAAAGAGAATTTAACAAGAAATTTATTAACAAACTCTATTTTGATTATTTTTCTATTGTTTTTTAATTTTAATTTAAAGTCAAAAATTTCAGATTTGAAAATATTAGAATTGGAACAAAATTCACAATATGAAAATGTGGCAGGTCCTAAATTATTAAAAGAAATTAGCAGCTTTAAAAATTACTCATTATTTTTGAAAACTTATCTTTATAATTATAACATAAAAAATAAAAATTTTTTTAATAAAGAAAAAGCCCCTCTAGCATTTGGACAAAGTGGAAATTTAGAAATTCTACAAAATAGAAGATATGAATATATATCAAAGTATCAAAAACAAAATAATAAAAATAAATATATTTTTTCAGACGCTGGCTTATATAAAACTATAAAATATTATTGTCAAAAGTTTAATAATAAAAATATTTCTTATTATGATTTTACCAAACGAAGATATACTAAATGTAATTAAATGAATGTTTGACAAATTTTTTTTTAATTCCTTTGCACTTACTTTTATAATTTCTTGCATTTATATTTTTAAAAATCTCTACCTTGCAAATAATTTTTTAAATTATCTTACAAAAAAAAATATATTTAATAATTTTGAATTTAATTTTTTAGTATGTTTCTATTTAATATTCTTAATAGAATGTTTCATTTTCAATTGGTTTGTTTTTTTTAATTTTAAAATAAATATTTTTTATATTTATTTTATTTTAAAAACTACTTATTTTTTATTTTTGCTTTTTAAAAAGAGTAAACGGATTAATTTTAAAAATATATTCAATATTTTTAAAAGTTTAAAATTAGAATATAAAATTATTTTATTATTATTTTTTTATATAAGTTTACTTCCCATTTCAGACGCTGATAGTATTTACATACATCTAAATTTTCCAATCACATATTTATTTGATGATTTAAAAAATCTTTATAAGTTTTCAGAGTTAAGTCTTTTTCACAATTCTGAAACTATTCTTTTTAATTCAGCAATTTTAAAAATATCAAATGTTGGAAATTTACTAAATTTTACAGCCCTGACAGTTTTTATTTTTACCCTAAAACAAAAAAAAATTTTTTCAAATAACTTTTTACTATTATTTTTTTCTACGCCATTAATTTTGTTTTTAATGAATACTCAAAAATTACAGATTTTTTTTGGTATATTATATCTAATCATTTTTATTTATTTTAACCAATATAAAAAAATAGATAAAAAAATTGAAATATTTTTAATAATATTACTGTTTGTTTTTTTTGTATCTGGAAAATTAAGTTATTATTTGCTCTCTATACCTATTTTTATTTATTCTGTTAGCAAAATAAGAAAAATTTATCTTTATAAATATTATTTACTATCATTTATATTAATTTTAATTCCCATATGGCTTATAAAATATAAACTATACAATAATCCTATTGCTCCTTTTTTTCAAAGCTGGTTTTATGCTAGCACAGAGCTTCAAAACCTAGATGATGTAATTAAAATGCAGGGTTGGAGAAATGTAGGCTTTAATTTTCAAGAATTATTTTCTTATTTCATACCAACAGACTCTAGCAAGATTAGCGCAGCCACGGGTTTAGGATTTATATATATTTTATTTATAAAAAAATTAAAAAAACTAGAACCAAGTGACTATATTGCTTTTACAGGTATACTTTTAGTTTATATATCTGGCCAAATTTCTCCAAGATTCTATTTCGAATCTATATTAATTTTGATGTATTTCTTTAAAGATAGAATAAGTAATTTAATAAAATATATTTTAAAAACTCAACAAATCTTAATCATTTTATTAGTATTTGGGTTTTGTACGTTTTCTGCCAAAGATATATTTATATCAGATAATTTTATGAAAAAATTTTCTAATTCATATAATGAAGCCAAATTATTAAATACAATTAAAACTACAGAAAATGTTCTTGTTTTAGATCAAGGGCGACATAGTGTTTTTTATGGTAAAAATATTTACCCGATTGCAGTTAAGGAAAATTATAATTATGTAGTAAATTTAATAAATAATAAGAGAATTAAATTTTTATCTGTTAAAAATATAAGTAAAATTCCAAATTGTTTACAATATGAATTAGTAAAAGAAATTAACTATTTTAATGGGACAAGAAACTTTGTCAAAAACAAAGAAAAAACGTTAAAAAAAATCTATAAAATAAAACAGAATAATTGCCTATTGAGATGATGATATTTAGTTTTTTTCTTAGTTTATTTTTTATATTAATATACTTAAATTTTAATAAATATATTTTTGATAAATTTTTTAA
>Ga0066364_10000186_pt1 | contig 12503 bp, 10 predicted proteins | sample Knorr_S7_td_Surf_FD_70970 | JGI IMG/M metagenome (GOLD analysis project Ga0066364, IMG submission 70970) | Marine microbial communities from Southern Atlantic Ocean transect - Knorr_S7_td_SurfaceA_ad_6m_LV_A | ecosystem: Environmental > Aquatic > Marine > Oceanic | place: Southern Atlantic...
CCATAGCCCTGTGATGATCTTCTGAGAGTCTATGGACGTTATTCTCCAGGGAGTATATCCCAGCGGCTGCCAGTACTCCTGCCTGCCTCATCCCCCCGCCGAACATTTTTCTCCACCTATGTGCTTTGTAGAGGGTTTCGGCCGACCCCACCAGTACACTTCCCACAGGAGCCCCTAGTCCCTTGCTGAGGCATACCGAGATACTATCGTACTCCCTAGCCATTCTCTTAGGACTCAGTGAGCTAGATATTGAAGCGTTGAAAATCCTAGCTCCGTCTATGTGGGACCTGCAATTGTTTTCCCTGGCGATCTTGGCGATTCCATCCAATTTTTCCTCAGAGTAGCAGGTCCCACCTCCACGGTTAGAGGTATTCTCGACGCATACCATGCTACCGTTAGGGTAGTGCCCGAGGCTTCCATCGCCCTTCCTGATTGAGGCTTCCACATCGGCTGGATCCATTATGCCTCCCTCTCCTGGAACGAGTGCTATTGAGCATCCTGATAGAGCGGCATATCCACCTCCCTCGTAAATGTAAATATGACTGTATCTCTCTGTTATGATCTCGTCTCCTGGCTCGGTCTGTGCCCTAATAGCAATCGCATTCGACATAGTTCCCGATGGGACAAAGAGTGCCTCTTCCTTCCCGAAAATATCTGCTACCATCTCCTGAAGCTCGATAACAGTAGGATCGTCGCCCAATACATCATCGCCCACAGATGCCTTGGCCATAGCCTCTCTCATCTCTGGAGTAGGCTGGGTGACAGTGTCGCTTCTTAGGTCCACCAGCTCGCTAGGATAGTGTCGCATAGGGGTCCCAGAAGGTGGTTGCATATCAAATGAGTATGAAACTGGTATTCATAGCATACAGTGCTACGCACTGAAAAAAATTATTTATAAACTAGTGGAAACTAGATATTTTTTTAGTTATCAGGTGTTTTATACTACACCGGCTTTTATCAAAACCCTCAAAATTTACCATTTAAAGCATTTTTATTAGGTCTCTATTATAAGATATGAGTCATGTGGTTGACCACTCACTGAGGTGAGGAGGAAATAAAATGGATATGGATATGAATGCAATGAAAGCAGAGATCGGCGGTGCCTTCGCAGTAGCATGGCTCGTGATCGGAATTGGAATGGAGTGGGACCTGACTGCAGCCGTCTTGATGGCTGCGGTTTGGATGGCATTCTCCGGGGCTCATGTGCTACCCGTGATAACGTGGATGCACATAATGACAAGTGACCTTGGCGATACGGAAGGTAACTGGATGCCTAATGGCATGCGATTACTAGCACAGGTCGTGGGAGCCGGTTTGGCCATAGCACTGATGTCAGAAATGGGCGCTCTAGACTCCCCTTGGGAGACTATACAACCTGGATTCGAAGCTCCTGATGCTTGGGGCGCAATTACAATGATTGCCGCAGGCGCTATTTTCTGGACCGTTCACACCAGAGCTGAATCGGCTTGGGTGAGTGGATTTGCCGTGATGGCTCTTGCAGGGATGATGGGGATGTCCTATGATTGGACAATGGCAGTGGGAGTTGATGCTGCTGGAGATGCAGTGATGGCTTCAGGATCCTCGACCACAAGTGGAGCTGGTGAGATGGCATCATCTCTATTTAGTTCGGGTCATGATATCGCTCAAATTGCTCAGGCTTGGATAGTTGATGGTCTTATGTGTGGCATTGGAGCACTAGTTGCTGTCAAGGTCGATGAAGCAGTCAATTAGATCTGTAAACCGTAACAGAACATTCGTAAGGCGGACTGGGGGATTTTCTCCCAGTCTGCCGATTTTTAAGTATTCTATTATTATCACTTGACGAGGGGAAGGCTACTCGTTATTGAATCGATATCGCTTCTAATTCCGGGGCCTAGCCCCACTACAGTTATCGTTCCGGGTGGAATCTCTGTGTGTCCTGCATCCTTTATCATGGAACAAATTATTCCGCTTTCCGCTGCTTCTCCATAAATTCTCTTCAGTCCTTCTAGATGAGGGGCAGAGACGACAATCTTTCTAGCGCCTTCTTTGAGGTACCTGTCGAGCATTCTGCTATCCTTGGAGCTTGCCTTGAGTACACAGTCAGAGACAGCATGTCCGCACTGTGCCGCCATCTTTCCCTTAGTTAGCTTTAGATCGGCCCTAGTGACTAGGACCATGGTTAGCTCAGGAGCTACTCTTGACAGGGCTTACCACCACCTCTCTATTAGTAGAGTGCCTTGACATGATATCGGATATCGGCTCGGCCATCCACGCTGCGAAGGCGACATTGCCGACGCCGTGAACCAAGTCGAATGGCAGGCCCGCCAATATGTACACTGGAAGAGTCTCAAGAGGAAGGGTGTGCAATACGCTTACTGAGACGACCCAGTCGAAAGCGAAGGCTGCAACAAATGAGACACTGGCCACCCTAGAAACGGAAATCTTGTCATCGACCCTCAGGCTCTGTGAAAGCAAGGCGCCCGTGACTCCAACTAGTGACCATCCCAGTGCCTGATAAAATGTCCAGAGGCCATGACCCATTACTAGATTAGATGAGATTGCAATTATCGTGGCCACGCCAATAGATCTTGTAGCCCCGTAATGAATTCCCACTAGGAGCACGACCACGGTAACCGGTTGCACGTTAGGGAGCGGTTCGAGGAGTATCCTTCCAGTGATTGCGAATATGGTGATCAATACTAGTATTGTCAGGTCATTTCCAGAATCTAGGGATTTCTCGGCCTTCCACATTGACCATGCCACTATTGCCAGTAAGGAGAGGTTGAGAACCAGTGTCTCGAAGGGGGATAGGACTATTGCATGTGCGTCCAGCATTGAATCACTCTCCCGGTGATGAGAGGGCCTGTCTATTCATAATTCCGCTCATCAAGTTCTCACCATGTCTCTATATTCCAACTTATTACATCGCTCTCTTCCATTACCAAACTGCCGATTCCGACCATGGAGTACCGACCATTGTGAGTCAGGCTCCAGTATGCTCCGTTAAAGTCCCCTTGAATCTCTTTATCGCTAAGACCTCCAATTGTATGAACGAATTCTCCCCAGTTGGGGTTCACGAAGTACCCCACGGCCAAGTGCCCTCCAGCGACCCTTGTTGCGTCCATCATAAAATTCAATCCATCTGTGTAGCCCTCTAGCCCCCCCACGCAAGCGCCGGTTAGATTGAGGTCATTATTGACTCCAATTATAGAACCATCAGCATCAATCATCGAGACGCCGGAAGAATATACAGAATGGGGGTATTCAGCTGGGAAGTAAATGCATATGACTTGGCTTTCATCCCATTCAGTCGGCAGTCCGTCGTGGGAGGACTCACTATCGCTAACGAACCTAGCGACCTCTTCGTTTACGGAGTCTCTGATGAAAGGAAATAGGAATAACACTGCCACAAGTAAGACCGTGGAGCCTAGTCTAAGTCTGTCAGACATGGAGATTAAACCAACGTAAACAGGTACTTTAATTTGATACTTATTACATCCTAATCATTAGAAATTGAGCTTATCTTATCTCTAAGAACCTGACTTACTATCTTGCCGTCGGCAGAGCCTCCCAGCCTCTGCATCACCAACCCCATTAGAGGACCCACAGCTGACATCCCTCGTTCGGAAATGAAATCGGCTTTCTCTATCATAATTGCATCCACGGCATCCTCGACCTCACTGTTATTAGCGGGGATGAAACCCTGAGATGTAGCCTCAGATAGCATCCAATGAATCAAATCAGTGGTTTTTCTTCGAGACGATTCTTCCACGAGGGGAATAATACCCTCCCTAGTTATCTGGCCGGTCTCCTTTAGGTGGATCGCCACTGAAAGTGCGGGGACGTTTGAAGTTCCAAATTCCAGAAGAGCGCTTGCCCAGGCTTTGGCTGGAAGGGCGAGATCTCCCTCTATTCCCTCGAATAGAATATCGTCCAATTCTCCGTTGAGAATGGATTCTGCTTGGTTATGAGATATGTCCAGTTCAAACAGCCTCTGTAATCGCTGATCTGAGCTAAGAGGTAGGTTTGAGCATATTGCTTCCCATCTTTCTATAGAGATGTCTTGTATGGGTATATCTGTCTCTGGATACATCCTTGCTCCACCTGGAAGGGGCCTTAGTGCAGTGGTCGTTCCATCGTCTGGCTGACCCTTTCTAACAACAACATTTCTAACTTCTTGAGGGATTCTGTGATATGCCATTCTACATCTCTCTATGACAGATTCCAGAGCTAGCTTTGCTTGCCAGTGTGGGGCGATGCAGAATGCGAAGGCATCACTCTCTGAAAGCTCCAATGCGGTTCTTATTGTGATTACATCTTCTTCTGATATTCCATATGAGGGCAGTTCGTCTGAATGGAAGATTCCAGCTACTCCAGCTAATTTTGCTGCGCTGGCGAGCTCCCTTCCTAAACGAGGTAGCTGAGCTCCTTCCTGATCTGGAGACTTTGAGCCCAATTTTCCATTGAATCCTGGAATCCTAACAGCGAGAGGAGTTGCTCCTTCAGAAAGAGCATTGTTCACCATCGAGGATTCACATGAAAGTAGTGATTCGGAAATATCATGGAACTCCATTGGAACTCTGGATCTGGCAGCCATTGCCACCCTGTTTTCTATCGTTATCTCAGTATCCCTTCGATTGGGTGGGAGTGGGGGTAATTTTGCTTCGTCCCTCAACTGATTTGCCAGCCTGTACATGTGTAGCTGTCTGGCCATCTCAATTCTTATTATTCTTGGAATCCACTCTAAATCCTGACATCCCTTGATTTCAACCCTGTCGCCACAAGCGATGCTAACATTGAGGTCTTGTCTTATAGAACCCAAACCTCTTCTTACTCTTCTTGTATCCCTCAGTAGGGAGCCCAGTGCAATGGCTGATTCCTTTGCATGCTCGGGAGTGATTATATCAGGTTCGGTGGCTATTTCCACTAGTGGAAGACCTAGCCTATCAAGAGTATATGTTACCACTTCTCCATCTGGGGTTGATTTAGTCTCGAGCTTTCTCGCAGAGTCCTCTTCCAAGCATATCACAGAAACGCCCACTTCTCCTGTGTCTGTTAGCAATTGACCATTCGTAGAGACTAGTGTGGTCCTCTGGAATCCACTCGTGTTGGAGCCATCGACTACTGTTTTCCTCATTGGCTGGAGGGTGGGTACGGGCTTTGCATGTAGCATAGCAGACATTGTCAGGACTACGTCTACGGCCTCTGGATCATGAGGGAGAGGGGGCGCCTCATCCAACTCGATTAGTCCTGCATTTGGAGGTTGAACATACACGAAGGTTCTATTTCTGCGTTGTTCGAACCTTGCCGCGATGTCTATCTTACCCCCCTCTCCTTGGGATGCCCTGAGTCTCCTCTCAGAGTGATTCCAGTCTTCCGGGATGTCTTCAATACCAAACTCATACAGCTCACCTGGCATTCTAGAGTGTAGTTTTCCAGTAGCTAGTTGTTGGTGTATCTCTAGACCACACATGAAACCTAGGGAGTCTGGATCCAAGGAGGTTGGATTTGAGACGTCCCCAAGTGGCTCCATGGTCCAACGAGTGGGCTTTTGCTCATAGGCTCAACGGACGAAAGAGTACGTTCCTCCTCGAGGAGAGAAAATTTCCCCACTGATACTCATTGAGGAAATCACTCCATCAACCTGTCCTTCATTAATCCCCAAATCAGTAGCCCTGTTGTAAATCTCGTCTATATCTGCAGTTCCACCTCTCTCCATACAAATACCTCTAATGATTTTCCTAATGTTCCTGTCGATATTCCTCTTTGATGCCGAAACTCCAGAGTGAATTTCTGACTCATCCTCAATGTTTGAGTCCTCTCTCCAATGCTTGTAGACGGCCAGGGCCATCTTAGCATCATTTTCATCTGCCGTGTGTTTCAGATGCATTCTAGCATGTGCTTCGGTAAGTCGAATTAGTGCTTCTATAGCCCTAGCAGTGATCGGAATCGGTCTATCCTTGTCCCCATCGCCCTCATACTCTCCTGGAGACCTATCTAGCGCGGCGGTCTCATTCCTGACTTGAACATAGTAATCCGAAATCATCAATTTTGCCTTATCATTTAATTGCGGGAAGAACGTTCTCTTGGCGTATGCCACGTATTTTCTAAGAAAATCCATCGTTAGGTGTTTGTCTCCATCGACTCCGATACCAAATACCTCTCCTTCGTCTGTCTCAGAGGGTTCAAAGGGTAGATCCTGTAGGCTCATTTCACTCGGTGATGAGCTTCTTATGTCGAGTATATGCGTTGCTATTTTAGTGTCAGTGGACTTTTCAGTATCATCTCTGATTAACCATAGTAAGTCAAATCTAGATGCTAGTGGATAAGGCAAGTCAGTCTCTTTGAATGAGGTCATTATTGAGGTCCTTTCATTCCTATTTGAGAATCTCCCGTCTTTCGGATTTGCCGCTGCGAGGACCGCACATCTAGAGGGTAGGGTCGCTGTTATTCCTCCCTTTGCGACGAAAATCTTCTGTTGTTCCATCGCAGGATGCATGGCGCTCCGATCGTCTGGAGAGATTTTGTCAAACTCATCAATAGCCGCTAATCCTCTGTCTGAGAGAGGGAGGACTCCCGCCTCCAAGGCAAACCTACCATCTCCAAAGGAGTCCCTGATTGCTGCCGCAGTTAAGCCGGCGCCTGAAGTCCCTCCCCCTGAAGCAAACTTTCCCCTGGGAGAGATATTCGACATATATCCGAGAAGCTGAGACTTGGCAACACCAGGGTCTCCCATCAGTAGAATATGGATGTCGCCCCTTAGATACGTATCATCAGCGGTTTTCCTTCTTACTCCTCCAAATAGCTGGAGTGCGAGGGATCTTTTGATTAGCTTGAGCTTGTCATTTGCAAATATTGATGGAGCTATAGATTTCTGCATAAGAGTCAATAATTCCCCCGATGCAGCAATCTCTTCGATTTGCTCTCTTTCCTCGTCATTTATCTTAATCTCAGTGAAAGGAACACTCTCGTGTCTAGAGCTAATCATTTGGTATACGATATCAAACATTGGAGTTTTCTTGTTTCTCTTTATTTCGGACCTGACAACAGGAATCACATTTGCAGTGATTCTTTGGCCGGGAAGGTGCTTGTTGACTAGGTCGCCTTCCAGTAGCACGTTGGCCCGAGAAGGTTGTGCCCCACTAGGTACATTCTCAGGTAGCTCTTGAATCTCCAGCCATTGGTTGTTTATCATCCGTGAGCTATTCAATACTAAGTTGAATCTAGTCGAGTCATTTCCTCTGATTGAACGTCCACATCCAGTGGCCTCTGGGCATCTCAACGGCTCAATCAATTCACTTTCGTTGATCTGATCTATCTGTTGGGAGTTACCACAGGATTCGCACTCGAAGACAGCAACATGTATCCTAGGCTTCAATTGAGACATTTTTGTTACTATAACGTCTAAGCTCCTCAATTTGTCTATATCTCTAGATCCTATATCTCTGAGTGGGCTTAGGGTATCTCTTGGAAGATCAGAAAGTATGACCCTTGCATCCAGATCCTCTCCTCTATCTCTACAAATTTCGCTCAATACCTTGTGACCACTGGATATTATACTACGGGGGTTGCTCAGGATATCCTCTGCGAAATCTGGATCGAATCCGGTCAACTCATGGAATGATACCGAAACCGTGTGACTAGTAGTTTGCTTTGACAGAAGGAGTGTGATATCATGCTCCTTGGCCTCAGAGAGAAAGGTCTTCCATCTTGCGGCCGAATCATGAGTAGCCATCGTCATCTTCTAACCGCCGGGCACATGATACGGGAAGTCACGGTCTATAACCAAAATGTATGGTAATGTTGACCCCTTTTGTTCCAGTGGAGATTTTTTTCTTTTTCAAAGTCATTTTGGGGCATTTAGCTCTTCCACTGGAATGACGATGATTTTTTGCCGATAGTGGAAAATTCCTTAGAGAAGTTGAAATCAATGTTTGTGATAGGAGGGGCATGGAACATACGCGTTCGGGTAATGATGTCCTAGTACGGCTAGACCCGGGAGAGGAGATTCATGCCTCACTGAAGGCATTGGCGAATGACCTTGCATTTGATGCAGCGGTGATAACCAGTGGGATCGGGAGAACCCGTGACAACCAATATGGCTACATGGATGCGGAGGGTGTTTACCAAAGGAGGCCCTTGGACTCACCATCAGAGTTAGTGAGCTTGTCGGGTAATATCGCACGTACAGAACATGGGGATCCTTTCACCCATATCCACTGTTGCTGGTCTGATGACGACAATAACGTTCATGCTGGCCATATGTTTCAGTCGACAGTGCATGTTGTTGCAGAAATACATCTTAGATTGATGGAGGATGCGATTATGACTCGACGCCCTCTTGATGGTCTTGAGCTACTTGGGTTGGAGTTTAGCTGAGAAAATGGGTCTGATGAAATGAGGGTTTTGTTCGCTCATGGTTTCGAAGGAGGTCCATCGGGGTCCAAGCCCACCTACATGAGAGAAGTTCTTGGTTGGGAAGTTACCTCTCCAATAATGTCAGGGCTTGGCTGGGATATAGAAAGCCAGACTAAGGTCCTGCTCAGATGCATTGATGAGCATGATTTTGATTTGGTAATTGGTTCTTCCATGGGGGGTTTAGCGGCTGCCAATGCCTCATCGATGCGGAGAGATTCTGATTTTCGATTGCTACTGATTGCTCCTGCGTTCGGCCTTTGTGACAGTTGGGAGGGTCTATCTGAAGATGAGCTTGCAGACTGGAAGAATTCTGGTTTCAGGACTTACAGGGGGTTCGAACTGGAGATTGATCTTGATTGGAGTTTTATGGAAGCCGCTGAGAGTATGTCATGGCCTGAAGTGGCTCATCATACTACTATTGTTCATGGTTCGAAGGACGATGTCGTCTCGTTATCTGTCTCGGAGACTGTATCCAGTATCTCAGAAATGGTAGAGCTCGTCGTAATCGATGATGGACATAGGATGAAGAAGTGCCTTCCAAAATTAGAGAGCCTGGCATCTGATTTAATGTCCCGTTGAGCCTAGGAAGTATTCTCCTATTTCTGGATCTGTGAGAATCTCCTTTGCGACTCCGGTATGGACTATCTTACCGTTTGATACGATGTATCCTCTATCTGATCTGGCTAGTGAGAGGCGAGCATTCTGCTCTACAATTAGGACTGTTATGCCCTGTTCCCTTAGTGAGTCTATTCTTTCTATGATTTGCTGTTGATAGAGCGGTGACAGCGCGGCGGTTGGCTCATCGAGGAGCAGGAACTTCGGGTCCGAGATCAGCGCTCTGGAGATAGCGAGCATTTGTCTCTCCCCCCCTGATAGAGAGGCGGCCAAATCATGGACTCGGTTCCTAAGATCTGGGAACATATCTAGTGCTCTTTCTATTCTCTCACTCAATAGGGGACTTGAGAGGCTATTGCCCCCCATCTGGAGGTTCTCCATAACAGAAAGCGAGGGGAAAACATTGTCCACTTGGGGTACGTATGCTATTCCTTGGTTGACCAATTGATCTGTTCTCCAACCAGATACCTCAGTACCGTTATAGAAGACCTCGCCTGAGTAATATGTGGCGATTCCAAAAATCGTCTTTATCAGTGTTGATTTTCCGCATCCGTTTGGCCCAATGATAGTGACGAACTCCCCTTCCTCGACATAGAGATCAATTCCGTAAAGAATCTGAACGGCCCCATATCCGCCTTCTAGGTTTCTCACTTCCAGTACCCTGGTCATTCTATTCCTCCTCCGTATTTCCAGCAGCGCCAAGGTATGCCTCGATTACCTTTTGATTGGCTCTCACCTCGTCTGGTGTTCCTTGCATAAGCACCTCTCCTTCGTTCATCACGACGATTCTGTCGACTCCCTGTCTCAGTATGAAGTCCATGTTGTGCTCGATGATAAGAATCGAGATTCCGGTTTCGCTTACTATGTTTCTGAGATTATTGAAAATCTTCATTGCTAGAGGCCCAGCTACCCCTGCTACAGGCTCATCTAGGAGTAGTAGCTTGGGACTCCCCATCATTGACCTCCCAATATCAACCAGCTTTGACTGCCCTCCTGACAACTCACCAGCTAGGTTATGTGCCATGTGAGGGACTTCTAGTTGATCGAGTGCATCATATGCATCCATGAGCCTTTCTCGCTCGGATGGATTTTTTCGAGACAAGATCGCTTTTAGGAATTCTTTCCCATTTGTTCCAAACTGCTTCCTAGGAGGAACCATTAGGTTCTCTATCACAGTCATCTCCCTCCAGAGGTTTGTGTGCTGGAATGTTCTGGTCATTCCTCTGTTCTGAATCTGATCTGGCCTAAGTTCAGAGATATCCTCACCAAACATCTCGATCCTGCCGGAAGTCTGTTCCAGTAGCCCGCTAATACAGTTGAATGTGGTCGACTTGCCACATCCGTTTGGACCAATCAACCCAACGAATTCGCCTTCACCAACCTCAAAGGAGACGTCTTTTACTGCGACCAGCCCCCCGAACTCCTTTCGAAGACTCTGTACTTTCAGAACTGGTTCAGTCACTTTATTCGCCTCCGTCTGGTCTACTAGGTCTGATCGGGACTTCTGGCAATAGGCCCTTGGAATTGAATTTGAGTGAGAACAGCATTAGGCACCCAATCAGCATGAGCTTGACATAAACCATATCCGCACTAACAACCCCTGCGAAGAACGACTCATTGATGGATCTCTCACCAAGAGCAAGTGCGGCGAAGAGGAATATTGTTGCTCCTGAAAAACCAATATCGAAAACCCTCTCTGATCTGGTAATGTAACCCACAAGAGCCGTAATAGCGAATATAGTGGCTACATCCCATTGATTTGTTATTATCCACTCGAATAGAGTGTCTATTCTGTTAGCGGTAACATGTAGTGGCAGATCTGAAGAACCCTGTGCCGCTACTAGGACGTTGAATACGAATTCCATAAGAACTATGATGAAGGCCCCGACAATCATACCCCTGTTATTGGATGTACCTCCAATAATGAAGGCGGCCCATACTAAAAATGTAGAGCGCGCAGGAGACATGAAACTCGCGTCGAAACCAGTTAGCTTCCAAGCCCAAAGTGCTCCAGCAAGTGCAGCTATTGCAGCCCCCAGAGCGAGGCTTGCCGCCTTGTGAGTCAAGATGTCGTGGCCATGGTGCTGGGCGACTTCCTCGTCTTCTCTGATGGCCTTGAGTACCCTCCCCCATGGTGATGAGAGTAGTCTGGATAGTAGTGCCCACACGACTATGACTGAAGCCACTGATAATAGCATTAGCATCATCATATAGGGAGCTGGTTCGCCAAGATTCAGTAGCTCACCTATGTAGTACGCCGGGGTGCTGTCTAACAATATGTCATCTCTGCAGGCATCGGGACTGGCCCACTGTGTATCTGGACCGGACTTCTCCGAGCCACAGAACCACCAGTCTTCCAATGGTAGTGGGTATCCTGATATCCCAATTGCAGAAGCAACCGGCCCCGCTCTCAAAAGTGGTTCTCCTGCTAAGAGAACTCTTACGATTTCTCCAAGCGATATGGTCACTATGGCAAAGTAGTCTGTCCTCAATCTGGCAGTGGGATAGGCGAGTAGCCAACCGATGGCGGCGGATAGTATCATAGCTACTATTGTGGCCTCTAAAATCCCCCAATTATATCCGAACACTCTTTCTGGAGCGGTTAATATTGAGACTGTTATCGCTCCAACAGAGACGAAGAAGATGATTCCGAAATTTACCATTCCAGTATACCCGGTATGTAAGTTTAGAGAAAAGGCCATCAAAATGAAGATAGAGAGTGTGAGTAATACATTCGATACCTGGAGGACTTTCTTAAATTCAAAATTGTCCGATTCGGCTATTGGAAGCCAAACCAGAAACATCACTAAGATCGTTATGAGGATGAAGAATGATATCCAAGACCCTATTGGACTCTGTCTTCCGTACAACTTTAGTTCTGTCTTACGACTCTCTGGAATTTTGAGTGCCTTCATTACTGGTTCAATGAATCTGAGTGAGAAATCTATGGCGTGGGACTTCAACTCTCCGGTTTTGAGATAATTACTCAATTTCTCCCTCAGTTGTTTAACTATTCTTTCATGATTCCTGTCCAGCTCTGATAATTTTTGCCTAGTATCTGATATTGGAGAGGTAGTTGAGTCGAAGATGGATTTCCATTTGGAGAATAGTGGGAATGATATTTTCTCATTCTCCTTGCCATTCATTATCCTGATTCCTTCATACACAGAGAATGCCCAGAGTACCAGTAATGCTAGTGGCCAAATCAAATCTCCTGCGTCAGCAATAAAGTTGACAAGATCGATCTCAAATTTCATTTGATTGAGCCAGGACTGTCGCATATCGGCCAGGGCGTCTGGGATCCATTGTTCGGTTTCGAAAGGAGTCATTCCACTGGGGGCGCTAGTCTGATCCAACAGATGGGTCTCCGTCAGAGGGCTATCCTCCAGTTTTAGCTCTCCGTCGTTCCTTCCGGTCAGTATTGCCAAATTGGTTTCAGCAAACTCGCTTTCCTGGCAGGAGTCAGCACAAGAGCCGTCGGCGAAGGA
>Ga0066364_10000193_pt1 | contig 12344 bp, 12 predicted proteins | sample Knorr_S7_td_Surf_FD_70970 | JGI IMG/M metagenome (GOLD analysis project Ga0066364, IMG submission 70970) | Marine microbial communities from Southern Atlantic Ocean transect - Knorr_S7_td_SurfaceA_ad_6m_LV_A | ecosystem: Environmental > Aquatic > Marine > Oceanic | place: Southern Atlantic...
AATAAAAGTATTTTTGAAATTCAATTAAGATCGATTATCTTTAATGTTGTTTCAATATTAACAGGCACTGGTTACGTCACTAAAGAATTCGATCAGTGGGGTAATTTTCCTTTAATATTTTTTTTATTGCTTATGTTTATTGGCGGATGTGCGGGATCAACAACTTGTGGTATTAAAGTATTTAGAGTGCACATGCTCTATTTTTTTTTAAAAAATCAATTATTAAAGATAATTTACCCTAGGGCAATTATAAATTTAAAATATAATAATGATATAGTTCAAGATAAATTAATCGCTTCAATTATATCATTTATTTATCTTTATATTATAATTTTCTTCGTTATATCTGCCCTTTTAACTCTCACAGGTTTAAACTTTATTACAGCAATTTCTGGGGCTGCGTCTTCAATTTCAAACGTTGGTCCCGGACTTGGAAACGAAATTGGACCAAGTAGTAATTATGCAAATTTACCAGCTGCATCAAAATGGATATTATCTACGGGAATGATTTTAGGTCGTTTAGAGATCTTTGCGATTTTAGTAATATTCTTACCATCTTTTTGGAGAAACTAATTGACTAATAATTTTAATTACTTCTTTAAAGAAAAATCATTAAAGATGCTTCTATTTGGTTTCTCCTCTGGGTTACCAATATTGTTAGTATTTTCAACTTTATCAGTCTGGTTATCTAAAGCTGGTATAGAAAGAAGTACAATAACTCTATTTAGTTGGGCGGGTTTCGCATACGCTTTTAAATATCTTTGGTCTCCAATAATAGATAAATTTAGTTTACCATTATTTAAAAAATTTGGACATAGACGAAGTTGGCTTTTATTAGTTCAAATTTTAATTGTCCTGTCTTTATTACTCACTTCATTCAGCGATCCGCAAAAAAATCTATTAACGACAGCAATTTTTGTCGTTCTTTTGGCTTTTTTTAGCGCGTCTCAAGATATTATAATTGATGCATTTAGAATTGAGTCAGTTTCTCAAAGTAAACAAGGGTATTTGTCTTCCATGTACATTGCAGGTTATAGAATCGGTATGCTCGTGAGTGGAGCTGGAAGTTTATGGTTAGCTGCTTATTTTGGTTCTGATACTTATGACCAAATTGTATGGAAAAAAGTTTATTGTATAATGGCTTTATTTATGTCGGTTGGTATATTTGCAAATCTAACTTCAGATGAACCAAAAGTAAAAAAAAATATATTTAAAAAAACAAATAACCATTTGATTTTCTTTTTATCTATATTATTAATTATCATTATCTTTATCTATTTATATTCAAACATAAATTTCTCTGTCAAAGATAATAATTTTTTAATCTTTGTACTAACTTGTTTAAAGTTGACTTTTTGCTTTTTGGTTTCAGGCATGTTGTTGGTATTAATGACAAAAATCGAAATAATTGAAAAAAAAATGGTAGCTGAAAGTTATATTGCCCCAATAACAAATTTTATTAAAAAATACGGAAAATTTGCTTTGATCATTCTTCTACTTATCTCTTTATATAGAATTGCCGATGTGGTTATGGGTGTAATGGCAAACATATTTTATTTAGAAAAAGGCTACTCAATAAAAGACATCGCAACATACTCAAAGTTTTTTGGAGTTTTTGCAACTATTGTCGGTGGATTGTTGGGGGGTTATTTTGCATCTAAAAAGGGGACAATGGCAGCTTTATTTTTAGGTGCTTTAATTGCATCTTTAAGTAACTTATTGTTTGCTTGGCTGGCGACAGTCGATGTAGATATCAATTATTTAATTATGGTAATTACAGCAGACAATATATCAAGTGGATTTGCTGGAGCTGCTTTTGTAATTTACCTATCTGGATTAACATCGATTAAGTTTACCGCGACACAATATGCTTTATTCAGTTCAATCATGTTATTTTTGCCTAAACTTATTGCAGGATATTCTGGTGCATGGGTTGATGTAATGGGCTATAGTAATTATTTCATACTTACCGCACTATTAGGAATGCCAGTTCTATTTTTAATTTATTGGATAGGGATAATTGCACCTATAAAAGATAAATGATTAATAAATATTCATCCATAAACATATACGAAGATAAAAAAAAAAATTCTAAGCTATCTTCTCAAATTTTATATGGAGAAAAATTCTCAATTATAAAGAAATATAAGAATTGGTACAAAGTTAAAACGGACTATGACAAATATGTAGGATATATAAGATCAAAAAAATTAAAGGAATTTACTCATAATCCCACCCATAAAGTATCTTCTTTAAAAGCAAGCGTTTTTTCTAAACCTTCAAAAAATTCTAAAATTAAAATGAAGTTAAGTTTTGCTTCATTATTAGAGGTAAAATCGAGAAAAAATAATTTTTTAAATTTTGATAATTATTGGATACAAAAATCTGATGTTGTTCCTATAAATTATAAAGAAAAAATATTTAAAAAAATAACTATTTTTAATAACGTTAAATACAAATGGGGAGGAAAAAAATTTGATGGAATTGATTGTTCTGGTTTAGTTCAGTTATTTTATAAATTTAATAATCTTTATTGTCCAAGGGATACAGGCCCTCAGTTTAAATATTTCAAAAAATTTAAATCAATTAAAAAAGATGCTATTGTTTATTGGAAAGGCCATGTCGCTATATGCTTATCAAAAAAAAAATTAATACATGCTTACGGCCCAAAGAAAAAAGTGGTGATAATGGATATAAAAAAAACAATCAATTTAATCAAAAAAACTGCTAGCCTAGAGGTTATTGGAATAAAATGAATATAGTAACTGATGAAGTGTTAAAAAAAAAATACGATATACTTTACAAAAAATATATTAAGGGAGATTTTTCGGAGGTTATTAAAGAATGTAATAAAATACTAAAGCATAGAAAACATCAATTATTTTTTAACTTGTTAAGTATTGCCTATCAAAAATCTGGAAAAATTGAAAAGGCAATAGATATTATGAAAGAAGCCTTAGATCTGAATCCAAATCATCCCAATTTTTTAAATAATATAGGCTTATGTTTTTATAAGCTACACAAATACTCAGAAGCCGAAAAGTATTTTAAAAAAGGATTAGAAATAGATAATAAGCACCTACATATCCTTAATAACTTAGGAAATTTAAAAAGAGAAACTTACAAAATTGAAGAGTCAACAGAATATTATAAAAAAGTTTTGAATATTCAAAATGATGCGGTTCCTTCACTTTTCAACCTGGTTGGTATTTATAGAATTACAAATCAAAAAGAGAATTCAAAACAATATTGTAAAAAAATTTTAGAATTAAATAAAAAATTCACTGATGCTGATCGTCAATATTCTTTGGTGCATAAATACGTAAAGAATGATCCACATCTAATTGAAATGTTGAAAAAGATAGAAAAAGATGATTTGAATAATTTGGAAAAAATCCATATTTGTTATGGAATCCACAAAGCATACGAAGATATCAAAGACTATGAAAGTGCTTTTAAATATTTAAAGATAGGGAACGACATATTAAAGAAAGAGGCAAAATATAATTTTAGCCAAGACGAGAAACGAATAAATAATTTTATTAATTTCTATAAAAAAAATAAAAAAGTAAAAATTACTGGGGATCATAGGGGCTTAATTTTTATAGTTGGAATGCCGCGTTCTGGTTCCTCATTAATTGAACAAATACTCACATCGCATAAAAAAGTGTTTGGTGGAGGTGAGTTGCCATATATGCAGGAAATTGCTAACAAAATAATTAATGAAGAAAAAATCGATACTTCCCTGATTCATGATTATAAAAATCATTATCTTGCACTGATCGGGGAATTAAATAATTCTTCCCATATTTTTACTGACAAAGAATTATTAAATTTTATTAATATAGGATTAATTTTAAAACTATTCCCTAATGCTAAAATAATAAATTGCACGAGGGATCCAGTAGATAATTGTTGGTCAATTTATAAAAATTTTTTTCCAATTAAAACAAAGTTTGTGAATGATTTTAAAGATATCATTAAATTTTATAGACTTTATCTAAAAACAATGAAATTCTGGCAAAAAGAATTCCCTAAGAATATTTTCAATCTTAAATATGAAACTTTGATAGAAAATCCGAAAGATCAAATTGAGAAAATTTTAAATTTTTGTGATTTAGAGTGGGATGAAAATGTTATGAGTCACCACAAAAATCCTCGTATAATAAGAACATTAAGTTTTGATCAGGCAAACAAACCAATAAGTAAAAAAGTTTCTAGTACCATAAAAAATTATGAGAGCATGATTGGAGACTTGATAAAAGAGTTTTAGATTTAAATTCTGCCAAAATCTGGTTTTGATGTATCTTGTTTTAATAAAACTATCTTTTGTCTTACTTTTTTTAAATTCTTTAATTTTGTTTCTAAGTTCTTTCTATTTAATTTTATGTCCTGTTTGAATATTTTTAAATTCTTAATAAAAAGATCAATGACCTTAAGCATATTTGATTTATTATCAAAAAATATATCTCTCCACATGATTTCATTTGAAGCAGCAATTCTGGAAAAATCCCTTAATCCTCCTGCGCTAAATCTAAGAATATTGTCTTTATTTGAAATTTTAAAATTAGTCGCTGTCAAAATTAAATTGTAAGCAATTAAATGTGGTAAATGACTTGTTATTGCAAATATTTTGTCATGTTGAACTGCATCCATAGTAACAGTTTTTGAACCAAGTAATTTCCAAAATTTCAATATTTTTTTCATTTCTTTGTTTTGTGAATTTTTTTGTTTTATTATAACCGACCATTTGTCTAAAAATAGATTTTCATTTCCATTTAATGGTCCAGATACTTCAGATCCTGCTATTGGATGACTTGAGATCCATTTAATATCTTTTCTTTTAATTCTATTAATTTTTGTAATTATGTCTTTCTTTGAAGAGCCAACATCAGTAATCAATATATTTTTTTTTGAATATTTATTGCATGCTAAAAAAATTTTTTCATATTCACTTAATGGAGCACAAATAACAATTAAATCACATTCAGATATTTTTTTATCCATTCTTTTAATTAATTCAAATTTAAACTTAAATCTCTTTAATGCTCTTTGATTTTCTTTTGATTTTTCATAAACAAATATCTTTTTAGCAATTTTTTTTTTACAAACTTTCTTTAATATAGACGAACCTATTAAACCACAGCCTACAATTAGTAATTTATTAATCATTTCCTAAATATTTTTTCTAGAGTTTTAAGAAGAAGAATATTCTCTCTTGTATTCCCGATTGTTAATCTTAACTTATTTTTAATTTTATATGCTTCTAAACTTCTTAAAAGAATTCCTTTTTTTTCAAGGGATTTTTTTATTTTAATAGCAGAATATTTACATTTATCAAAATCTAATAAAAAAAAATTTGCTGAAACTTTATTGGTTTTAATATTATAATTTTCTAAGGTCTTTTTAATCTTATAAGCCCAATTTAAGTTATGTTTAACAGATTTTAAGATAAAAGATCTGTCTTTTAAAGCTTCAACAGCAGCCATTTCAGCAATTTTATTTATGTTGAATGGTGGCTTAATTTTAAGAAGCTCTTTTACAATCTCCCTAGAGCCATAGCCCCAGCCTATTCTAAGTGAAGCTAAACCATATATTTTTGAAAATGTTCTTAAAACAAACACATTTTTTTTATTTTTAAAAAGCTCTAGTCCAGACTTATAATCTTTATTTACCATGTATTCATAGTAAGCATCATCAATTACAAGAAGAATATTTTGTCTTAGATTCTTTCTTAAGTCAAGAAGCTCATTTTTTGTTAGATAAGTACCTGTTGGATTATTCGGATTAGCTAAAAAAACAATTTTGGTTTTATTTGAAACTTTATCTAAAATTCCTTGAACTGAAACTTTAAATTTATCTTCCTTCGAAAAAATAACTTTTGAACCAATTATATTGCTGTAAATTCTATACATCAAAAAACTGTACTGAGGAACAATAACTTCATCTCTTTTTTGTAAAAATAATTGACATAACAGTTGTATGACTTCATCAGATCCTGAGCCACAAATAATTTGATCAAAATTACATTTAAATTTTTGTGAGATTTCTCTCCTTAAGGTTCTTGTTTTGCTGTCTGGATATTTATCCAGTTTTTTTATACTTGAAATTATCTTTCTGGATTTAGGTGATTGACCAAGTGCAGATTCATTAGCAGATAATTTGATAACATTTCTTTTTTTAAAAATAGCCGACCTTCCTGGAACATAGCTTTGCACCTTTATTTTTCTATAATTTAATTTTTGCATAATGATATATATAAATAATATACTGGTTATTTAAATAAAATTAACTCTCTTAGCGATATAATTGACATAAATAGTAACATGTTATAAAAGAATTTTGCGCTGATTTAACTGAATTGCGAGCGCTTTAAAAAAACCGCTAAATAAGTTTTTTTTCCTCACAATTCACAAAAAATTATGAATGAAAAAGATAAAATAAAAACCTTATTGGTAAAAAAACCATTGAAGCTAGATTGCGGTCAGACAATCAATGGTTTTCCATTAGCTTATGAAACATATGGAAAATTAAACGATAAAAAAGATAATGCTATATTAGTTTTTCATGCACTAACAGGAGACCAATTTGCTTCAGGAACAAATCCAATTACAAACAAAGATGGTTGGTGGAACTACGCCCTTGGGCCTGGTAAAGCTATTGATACCGATAAATACTTTGTAATCGCAGCTAATGTTATTGGCGGCTGCATGGGTTCTTTTGGGCCAAAAAATAAAAATCCTGAAACAAACAAACCGTATGGTACCAATTTTCCTGTGATCACAATTAATGATATGGTTAATGCCCAATATAACCTACTAGAATATTTTAAAATTGAAAAATTATTCTGTGTTATAGGAGGATCTATGGGAGGAATGCAAGTCCTTCAGTTTGTATCTAACTTCCCAAATAAGGCACACACTGCAATCCCTATTGCGTGTACTGCAAGTCATTCAGCGCAAAACATAGCACTCAATGAACTTGGTAGACAATCTATAATGGCAGATAGGAACTGGCAGGATGGATTTTATGAAGAACAAAATAAACAGCCAGATAAAGGTCTTGCAGTTGCAAGAATGGCAGCACACATAACTTATTTGTCTAAAGCAGGTCTTCAAGAAAAGTTTGGGAGAAAGCTACAAGAAAGGGACGATTTAAAATTTAGCTTTGACGCTGACTTTCAAATAGAAAGTTATCTCAGATATCAAGGCTCAGTTTTTGTGGATAGGTTTGATGCAAATAGCTATTTATATATCACAAGAGCTATGGATTATTTTGACTTAACAAAGAAATTTGGTGGTAATTTATCAAAAGCTTTTGAAAAAAGTGATACAAAATTTTTTATCATATCTTTTACATCAGACTGGCTATATCCAACATCTGAAAACAGAGAAATAGTTATTGCGCTTAACGCAATTGGTAAAAATGTTGGATTTGTTGAAATTACATCTGACAAGGGACACGACTCATTTTTACTTGATGTTCCAGATTTCCTCAACACAGTGAAGAATTTTTTAAATAAATCTTATGAGAAAATTTCATGAAAAAAGAGTTTGATAATATTGCAAAATTAATAACAAAAAATTCTAAGATTTTAGATGTGGGATGCGGAAATGGAGAGTTGATGAAATACATTACTGAAAACATCAGTAAAGATATCAGGGGAATTGAACTATCAAAATCAAATGTTCAAGAATGTGTCGAAAAGGGTTTAACAGTTATTGAGGGTGACGCAGAAAAAGATTTAAAACAATTTCCAGATAGTTCTTTCGATTTTGTAATACTGAGTCAGACTTTACAGGCTTTCTTAGATCCAGAAAATGTATTGAATGAATTATTAAGAATTGGCAAAAAAGCGATTGTATCAATTCCCAATTTTGGACACTGGAAAGTAAGACTTCATTTACTTTTAAAAGGCACAATGCCAGTTACAGAAAATTTACCTAACGAATGGTACAATACTCCAAACTTGCATATGTGCACAATTAAGGATTTTGAAAATTATTGCAAGCAAAGAAATATTAAGATTAACTTAAAAAATTTGAAATTTCAAAATTTGTTTTCTGAATTAGGAATTTTTATACTAGAAAAATAAAATGAAAATTGAAATAATAAAATGTCTTACTGATAATTTTTCATATTTGTTAATCAATGAAAAAAATCTTGATGCTTGCGTGGTAGATCCTGGTGAGGCAAAACCAGTATTAGAGTATATCAATAAAAATAACTTAAATTTAAAATACATTCTAAATACTCATCATCATGGTGATCATATTGATGGAAACAATATCCTCAAAAGTAAGTTTGACGCAAAAATCCTAGCCTTTGAAGATGATAAAGATAGAATTCCTATGATTGATATTCCCTTAAAAGATAATCAGATTTTAAAGGATGGTATATTTGAATTTAAAGTAATTCATGTGCCTGGGCACACTTCTGGACATATATGCTTTCATTTTTTTAACGAAAAAACAGTTTTTACTGGAGATACATTGTTTTCTTTGGGGTGTGGAAGAATTTTTGAGGGGAGCTGCGAAGATATGTTTAATTCATTATTAAGATTAAAAGTTTTACCTCCTGAAACAAACGTATACTTTGGACACGAATATACATTAAATAATGCAATTTTTTGCCAAAAATTTGATAAAAATAATTCTGAACTTAATAAAAAGATTCTTAATATAAAAAAAAAATTGGATAGTGGCTTTCCCTCTGTGCCATCTACAATAAAAGATGAATTGAATTGTAACATTTTTTTAAGGGCAAAAAATCAGGAAGAATTTTCAAAATTACGCCATTTAAAGGATAATTTTTAATCGATATAACTTGACTATAAATACCTTAGAACTATATTGCAGCATAATTTAAGAAATACTTTTATGTCATTTGCAGTCATACAAACGGGTGGAAAACAGTACAAAGTCAAAGCTGGAGAAATTTTGAAAATTGAAAAATTTTCAGATGGTAAGCCTAATAGTAAAATAGAGTTCAAGGAGATTTTGGCTTACGGTGATGACAAAAATATAGAGTTAGGTAACCCCGTTGTTTCCGGTGCAAAAGTTGAGGCTGAATTATTAAAAAATTCAAAAAATAGAACTATTTTAATTTTTAAAAAACGTAGACGTAAAAATTCAAGAAGAAAAAACGGTCATAGGCAACAATTCTCATTAATTAGAGTAAACAAAATTATGTCAAAAGATGGAAAGGTCTTGTCTGAGGCAGAGAAAATTACTAAAGTAAGCAAAAAAAAAGAAGAGAAAAAAACAACAACTAAAGTTAAATAATGGCAACAAAAAAAGCAGGTGGATCATCAAGGAACGGAAGAGATAGTGCTGGCAGACGTCTTGGAGTAAAAAAATATGGGGGTCAGTTTGTAGTGCCTGGAAATATTATTGTTAGACAAAGGGGAACGAAAATTTTCCCTGGACAAAATGTTGGTATGGGAAAAGATCACTCAATCTTTTCGGTGATAAAAGGGAAAGTTATTTTCAAAAAATCGAAGTCTGATAGGACTTACGTTTCAGTTAAACCCAATTAATATCCATACAACTTACCCTGTTGTTTATGAAATTTTTAGATCAAGTAAAGATATATATAAAAGCTGGTGACGGTGGTTCTGGTTCCCCAAGTTTTAGAAGAGAAAAATTTATAGAATTCGGCGGCCCTGATGGAGGTGACGGTGGAAAGGGTGGATCAGTAATACTTGTTTCTGAAAGAAACTTAAATACGTTAATAGACTATAGATACCAACAACATTTCAAAGCTGAAAGAGGCGGTGACGGTAAAGGAAAAAATCAAACTGGAAAAGGTGGTGATAACTTATATTTAAAAGTTCCAATTGGCACACAGGTTTTTGAAGAGGATAACAAAACTTTAATTTTCGATTTTAAAAAAGAGAAAGACGAATATACAGCGGCGATAGGTGGAAAGGGTGGTTTTGGAAATACAAGATTTAAATCTTCAACAAATAGAGCGCCGCGTAAATATACTAAAGGACTAAAAGGTGAAGATTTTTGGATATGGCTTCAATTAAAAACAATTGCAGACATAGGAATTATAGGATTGCCTAATGCAGGTAAATCAAGTTTATTAGCATCAATTACAAGCGCAAACCCAAAGATTGCAAATTATAAATTTACAACCCTAAACCCTAATTTAGGTGTTGCAGTATATGATGATAAAGAAATTACTTTAGCAGATATCCCTGGACTTATAGAGGGAGCACATAAAGGTGTGGGATTAGGAACGAAATTTTTAAAACATATTGAAAGGTGTAAAACTTTACTTCATTTGATCGATGCAACTGAAAAAGATTTAATCAGATCGTATAAACAAATAAGAGCTGAGCTAGGTAAATATAGTAAATCCCTTTTAAAAAAAAACGAGATAATTGTACTTAATAAAATTGATCTTATTGATAAAAAAAATTTAGATTCAAAAAAGAAAATTTTAAGCAGCAAAATCAAGAAAAAAATTTATGATTTATCTACCTTAGATAAATCAAAAATTTTAAAGATTAAATCGAAACTATTAGAATATGTATTTTGATAAATTAAATACAATAGTTATTAAAATTGGATCATCATTAATAATCGATGAGAAAAAAAAGATTAGAAGTAAATGGCTAGATAGTTTTGTAAAGGATATCCAGGGTTTCAAAAAAGCAGGTAAAAAAATTATAATCGTAAGTTCAGGAGCGATAGCTTTAGGCTGTAAAAAACTTAATCTCGATAAAAAAAATCTTAAAATTGATAAGAGCCAAGCTGTTGCATCAATAGGTCAAATAGAGTTAATGAATCTATTGAAAAAAAACTTCTCTAAAAAGAAAATGGAAATATCTCAAATATTAATTACTCTTGAGGACACTGAAGTAAGAAGAAGGGCTATAAATGCAAGAAGAACATTAGACAATCTTTTTAAGATTGGTTTTATACCAGTGGTAAACGAAAATGATAGTATTGCTACATCAGAAATAAAATATGGAGATAATGACAGACTTGCTTCAAGAGTTGCCCAAATATCTAACGCGGATTGTCTTATTCTTCTTTCAGATGTAGGGGGGCTTTATAATAAAAATCCCAAAGTTCATAAAGATGCAAAATTAATTAAAGAAGTAAAAAAAATTGATGAGAATATATTTAAAATTGCAAATAAAACAACTGGTGAGTACGGATCAGGAGGTATGTTAACCAAAATTGAAGCTGCAAAGATATGTGGTTTAGCAGGATGTAAAATGGTGATCTCAAGTGGCTTAATATTAAACCCATTAAAACATATTAATTTATCCAAAGAATGCACATGGTTCTTGCCAGAAATTTCAAAATTAGATGCGAGAAAGAAATGGATAGCAAGCTCTGTTTCACCAAAAGGTGAGCTAATAATAGACAATGGAGCTATTGTAGCTCTTAAAAAAGGAAAAAGTCTTCTTGCAGCTGGAATTAAAGATGTAAAAGGTAACTTTGATAAAGGGGATCATATAAAAATTGTAGATGAGAAAAATTTTGAATTAGGAAGAGGTTTAAGCTCTTTTTCATCTGAGGAGATAAGTAAAATCAAAGGGCAACATTCTGACAAGATTAATAAAATATTAGGGTATAAAACTAAGTCTGAAGTAGTTCATAAAGATGATATGGTAGGATTTAGTAAATGAAAAATTATTTAAACAGAATTGGAATAAATGCAGTTAAAGCAGGATCAAAAATTATTAATAAAGAAAAAAAAAATAAAATTTTAAAAGATTATGTAAGGTTATTAACTAAATATAATGAAAAAATTTTAAAAGAAAATTTAAAGGACCTGAAGATGGCTAGACAAAAAAAACTTGATATTAATTTGATAAATAGATTAGAGCTTAATGATAAAAAGATTGAAAGTATCAAGAAGTCTGTATTAGAAATAATTAAGCTTAAAGATCCAGTAAATAGAGTGGTTTCTAAGTGGAACCGACCTAACAAATTAAAGGTTAAAAAAGTAACTATTCCTATTGGTGTAATTGGGGTTATTTATGAAAGTAGACCAAACGTAACTTCGGACGTCTCTTCCTTATGTTTTAAATCTGGAAATAGTGTAATATTAAAAGGAGGTTCAGAGGCTTTTAATTCTAATAAAATTATCTCAAGCTTATTCAGAAAAGCTCTTAAGAAAAATAAGGTAGATGTAAATTTTGTCCAATTTATTGAAAAAAAAAATAGAAAAGTAGTAAATTTTTTATTATCTAAAATGGAGTCTTACATAGATGTAATAATTCCAAGAGGCGGCAAAAATCTAGTAAAAAAGGTAAAAAAATATTCAAATATACCCACCATAGGACATCTTGAAGGTTTGTGTCATACATTTGTAGATGA
>Ga0066364_10000195_pt1 | contig 12322 bp, 13 predicted proteins | sample Knorr_S7_td_Surf_FD_70970 | JGI IMG/M metagenome (GOLD analysis project Ga0066364, IMG submission 70970) | Marine microbial communities from Southern Atlantic Ocean transect - Knorr_S7_td_SurfaceA_ad_6m_LV_A | ecosystem: Environmental > Aquatic > Marine > Oceanic | place: Southern Atlantic...
GTCTTAGATTCTTTTTGACTTCAGACTTAATGTTTGGTCTGAGGATTTTGACAATTACTTTTTCTTTATTGTTAATAAGTTTAGCTCTGTGAACTTGTGCTAAAGATGCCGCAGCAAAAGGTTTTGGTTCAAACTCTGAAAAAACTTCATTCAATTCACATCCAAGCTCTTTTTTAAGAATTTCTGCAGAGAGGTTTGAGTTAAAAGGTGTACATTGATCAGTGAGTTTTTGTAATTCTTTCGCAACCTTATATGGAATTACATCGGTTCTTGTAGATAATAGTTGACCAAATTTAATAAACATTGGACCAAGAGATTCAAGGGTTTTTCTTAATCTTGTTCCATATTCTTGCGAATCTTTTTTCTTTACGAATAGTTTAAACTTAAGACTGTAGAAAGAAATCTTTAAACTACCAAATATTATATTAATAACAGTCAACTTGCCTTTTCTCCAACATGTATTGCAACAATGCCATTACTTAAATTATAAAAATGGCAAGATTTAAAACCAGTATCGATCATCATATTTTTTAGAGTCTCTTGATCAGGATGTACCCTGATTGATTCAACTAAATATTTATAACTATCTTTATCAGAGGCAATAAGCTCTCCCATTTTTGGAAGTATATTAAATGAATACCAGTCATAAACCTGACTAAAAAACTGATTTGTTGGTTTGGAGAATTCCAGAATTAGTAATTTTCCATCTGGTTTTAAGCATCTATATATTTCTTTTAAGCCTGAATCTTTGTCTACAAAGTTCCTTAATCCAAAGCCAATCGTTATGACATCAAAATGATTATCATGGAACGGTAGCATTTCGCCATTCAAGGAACAGAAGTCTGCATTTTTAAAAAAATTTTCATTTACCGACCTTTTTTTCCCTTCACTCAACATTTCATAATTAATATCTCCGATGGTAACTGTGGCATTAGGAAAATTACTAAGAATTTCTTTTGCTATATCTCCAGTTCCTCCAGCTAGATCTAGGATTTGACTATGCTCTTGAATACCTGCTAGTTCAATTAAAATCTTTTTCCACATTCTATGCAGTCCAAATGACATGACATCATTCATGATGTCATAGTTAGTGGCAACGGAAGAAAAAACAGAATTTACACGCCCTTTTTTTTCATCACTAGAAATACTTTCAAAACCAAAATGTGTTTTCTTATTCATTATTTATAAAATCTAAAAAATTATTGTATCTGCTTGTAGCAATTTTATTTGTTTTCAAACCTAATTGAACTGCACAATTTTTTTCATCAATGTGTCTACAATCAGAAAATTTGCAGTTTTTAGAGGCTTCGTTTATCTCCCAAAACGCTGAAAGAATATCTATTTTCTTTATGTTTGATATATCAAGATCTCGAGTTCCCGGAGAATCTATTATTTCAATATTTTTTTCAACTGAATATAAGGAAGAAATTGAGGTTGTATGAAGACCCCTAGATTTTTTTAAAGATTGTGTTTTTAAACTTTTACCTGTTAGCTTTGAGGTTATTGTTGATTTACCTGCTCCAGATTTACCTACAAAAATAGTACTTTTCATGGCAATGAAATTTTTTAACTTTTCAATACCACCTCCCTCTTTTGCTGAAATCTCAACTATGTTTACCCCTAATGTTTCATACAAATCAAGTTTGCCTGAGTAATCTTTGGAATAAGTTTGATCAGATTTGTTTGCTACGATAAAAGCAGATAAATTTGAAGCATTAGCTAGGACAAGCCATTTATCGATGAACCTTCTTGGTGTTTCTGGTATTGGAGAGCAAATAATGCCGATATGAGTTAAGTTAGCTGCATAAGTTTTTACAGATCCTTTTAAAAACCTTTTAAGGGCAGATCGTCTCTTATGTCTTTTGACAATTTTACCTTTGATTTCAGAACTATCATTTATTACATCAATTTCTACTTCGTCACCAACTACAATATCTAGTTTTTTTGGAGTAAGACAAGGGATATTCATATCTCCTAACCTAACCATGCATGAGTTTGAGTAAAATTCAATCACTCTAGCAGTTTGAACTTTTTCCATATAGAGCACAAAATACACTATAGTGATTAATTTACAAAGTTATGAAAGTTAAGAAGTCAAATAAAAATCTTGTCTGGATTGATCTGGAAATGACCGGATTAAATCCTAAAGAAGAAAGGATTATTGAAATTGCTACAATTGTTACCGATTCAAACTTAAATATTCTCGATGAAGGGCCAAACATCGCAATAAAACAAGACAAAAAGTTCTTAGACGGCATGGACGAGTGGAATACCACGCAACATACTTCGTCAGGACTGTTAGACTCTGTTCTTCAAAGTGTTGTAAGCACAAGAGAAGCAGAAATTGAAACTCTTGAATTTATTTCCAAATATGTTGGAAGAGGAAAATCTCCAATGTGTGGAAATACTGTTTCTCATGACAGAAGGTTTTTGATTGAATACATGCCTGAGCTGGAGGCTTATTTTCATTATAGGCACATAGATGTTTCATCTGTAAAAGAATTGGTTGTAAGGTGGATGAATCAGGCTCAATCTTTTAGTAAGAGCAGCAACCACCGTGCCCTTGATGACATTAAAGACTCAATCAATGAGTTAAAGCATTACAAGAACCTTATTTTTAAGGAATAATATTTAGATTTACTTCGGCTGGTTATTTTATATAAAATAAAACCATGGGAATATTTAAATTATTTCTGCTTATTTTATCTATAGTCATAACAATTTACCTTTGTGTGATTTTTATTGCCATGGCAAATGACGTAAGAGCAATAAGAAAGAAATTAGTCTCAAGCTCTGAAACATCAAAGCAAAAGAAGTAAAAAATTAGTCACTCTTTTTTGTTGGTTGAATGTTGAGAGGAAAAGGCTTCACTTCGGTCAAACCTTTTTTGATTTTAGCTTCTCCATGTTTATCAACTTCATCAATCCGTTGAATTGAAGCTATTGGGATAAAACTTTTTTTCACTTTTTTGAATTCATTCTTAAGTTTCTCTGAACTAGGATCAACTACTAGTTGGTCATCACTACCAAAGATAAATTCTTCAACTTCCAAGAAGGCATACATATCACTTTGGTAGATATTTTTTGCAAAAATTTCATAAACTTCACCCAATTGAATAAATAAAATTTTATAAACCTTTTCTTTTTTCATCTAATGCTATTTATTTTCTTAAGTTTATAATAAACCCCTTAAAATATACTATGGCTAAAAAATTATTTATAAAGACACATGGCTGTCAGATGAATGAATATGATTCTGATAAAATTGCCGATTTAATGCAAACAGAAGAAGACTTTGTATTAGTAGATAATGAAAAAGATGCAGATCTTCTTGTATTAAACACTTGTTCTATCAGAGAAAAAGCACAAGAAAAAGTCTTTCATCAAATTGGCAGATGGAGAAAAATAAAAGATGTAAAACCGGATATAAAAATTGCAATTGGTGGATGCGTAGCCTCACAAGAGGGTGAAAATATTATTAAACGTGCACCAGCAGTAGATATTGTTTTTGGACCTCAAACACTTCATAAATTGCCATCTCTTTACAAAAAAGAAGATCAGACTTTATCTTCCCAAGTTGATATCTCATTTCCAAAACTTGAAAAGTTTGAATCAATGCCCTCTCCTGAGACTTCAGAAGCATCTGCGTTTGTTTCAATTATTGAAGGATGTAATAAATATTGTTCGTTTTGTGTGGTTCCTCACACCCGCGGGCATGAAGTTTCTCGAAGTGTAGAAGATATTCTTAATGAAGTATCAGCATTGGCAGATCAAGGTGTCAGAGAGATTCATTTTTTAGGCCAGAATGTTAATAATTTTAAGGGAACCTTTAGAGGAGAAAAATCTTCACTCGCAAGACTTATAGAATTAACTGGTAAAGTTGAGAATATTAAAAGAATTAGATTTACAACAAGTCACCCCCATGAATTTAAAGATGATTTAGTTGATGTTTATGGCAAAGTACCTGAACTTGTTAGTCATGTACATCTTCCAGTTCAAAGTGGCTCTGATAGAATTTTAAAATTAATGCGGAGGCGCTATAGTGCAGAAAAATATATGAATCTTGTGGAAAGGATCTTAGATGTAAGACCTGACATGCGCTTTTCGTCAGACTTCATTGTTGGATTCCCTGGAGAGACAGATCATGATTTTGAACAAACAATGAACCTGATTAATCAGGTTAAGTTCGATGAGTCCTTCAGTTTTATTTACAGTCCTAGACCTAATACTCCTGCAGCTGAAATGCAAGATGAAATAGATCATGATATAAAAAAAGAGAGACTCAATATTTTACAAAATCGTCTCAGTCAGCTTGCCTTTGATTACAGTAGAAAAATGGTCGGTACCAATCAAGAGTGTTTGGTAATGGGTGTTTCAAAAAGAGATCCTGGTCAACTTCAGGCTAGAACTATTTGTAATAAGGTTGTAAACTTTTCTTCAACAGATACTAGTTTGATAAAACAGATTACAAATATTCACATAGTTGACGCATTACCAAATTGTTTAAGAGGAGCATTACAAAATTAATGTCAAAAGTTATTAATGTCTAGACAAGACACCTCTCCTTCAAAGTTATCCTTAAACCCCCCAGATGCGAATGTAATGGTTCGATTTGTGGGAGAGCTTAATGGAAATTTAAAATTTATTGAAAAAAAACTGAATGTCCAAATTTTTCAAAATGGCAACAATCTTTCCATTCAGGGAGACGGTTCCAATGTGGAAAAAGCTTATGACGCACTTCAAAAACTGTACACAGAAGCTGGTAAGGGATTAGAAATAACCCAAGAAATATTGCATCTTTGTTTGCAAGAAGATAAACCCGACGATACAAGTCAAATAAAAACCCCAAGAAAAGTCATAAAACCAAGGACTAAGAATCAAAGAGCTTATCTTGAGAATATGAATAAATATGAAATAAACTTTGGCATTGGTCCAGCAGGAACAGGTAAAACATACCTTGCGATGGCTCAAGCTATTGACTATTTACTTAATAAGAAAGTAGAAAAAATCATTTTGATAAGGCCTGCTGTTGAGGCTGGAGAAAAACTGGGTTTCCTTCCAGGTGATTTGTCCCAAAAAGTCGATCCATATTTGAGACCACTTTATGATGCTATGTATGCAATGCTGGGCTTCGATAAAGCTGAAAGGTTGATGGATAGAGAAATTATTGAGATTGCTCCTCTAGCATATATGAGAGGAAGGACCCTAAGTAATTCATTTATCATTATGGATGAGGGACAAAATACAACAAAAGAACAAATGAAAATGTTTCTAACAAGAATGGGCTTTAATTCATTTGCAGTTATAAATGGTGACCTTACACAAATTGATTTACCAAATAGGAACCATTCAGGACTTAGAGATGCCCTAGAAATTCTTCAGGGGACTGAAGGAATTGGTTTTACTTCATTTAGTTCAAAAGATGTTATCAGGCATCCATTAGTAAAAAAAATAGTAGATGCATATGACAGACAAGGAGAGAATAAAAGTTGACCCTAAATATTTCAGATCCTAATAACTATCTCGACAAGGAAATAGAATCAAAATTAGATCACATAGTGAATTATGTTTTAGAGAATGAGTCTCAATCTAAAAGTGAAATAAACTTGATGATATGTTGTGAGCAAGAGATGACAAAGCTTAACAAAAATTTTCGTAACATAGATGATGCTACAAATGTTCTTGCGTTTGAGAGTCCAAATGAAAATCATATTTTTCAAACTAAAGAACTAGGAGATTTAGCTATTTGTTATCCATTAGTTGCCAAAGAGGCAAAGGAACAATTCAAGACTAAAAATGATCATCTTTGTCATTTATTGGTGCACGGTGTTTTGCATATCTTGGGACTTGACCATAAAGTTGATAAGGATAGACTGATAATGGAAGACACAGAAATAAACTATTTAAAAAAATTCAATATTCAAAATCCATATATTATTAAATGAATAACAACCAAGAAAATAATAGAGATGATTCCCCATCTTTGTTAAAAAGAATCAGAAGTTTTTTTAGAAATACTTTATTTTTAAGACCTAGAAACTTAGAGGATGTTTCCGAAGTCTTGGAAAACTCTTTATCTTCAGACATTATTGATGATTTTGCTTTTTCAATTGCAGAAAAGGCAATTCATTTGAGGTCTATAACAATCAAAGAAATAATGGTTCCAAGGGTAGAAATGGTTACACTGGATATAAATAGTGACCCCCAAGAGCTACTAGACCAGGTTATTCAGTCTGGGCATTCAAGATATCCAGTTTTAAATTTAGAAAAGAAATCGGTTGAAGGTTTATTACTTGCAAAGGATTTACTTCCTATCTTAAGAAAAGATAAGCAAATTGAGATTAAAGATTTACTAAGAGAGGCAAAAGTTGTTCCTGAAACTAAAAAAGCTGATTCTTTATTGGATGATTTTAAAAGAGACAAATCACATTTAGCTGTTGTAATTGATGAATATGGTGAGATTTGTGGCTTAGTAACAATTGAAGATATTTTAGAGGAGTTGGTTGGAGAGATTGAAGATGAGCATGACATTGATGAAAATGACTTAGTTCAAGTTTCAGAGACAGAATATATAGCTGATGCAAGAATTGAGATAGATGAATTTGAAAGAAAATTTGGACTTGATTTGAATGAGAGTGGTGTTGAAACTTTAGGCGGTTTAATTACTAAAAAACTCGATGCACTTCCCAAAGTTGGGAATATTGTACATATCGGAGAAATTGAATTAGTTGTCACTGCTGCAGATAAAAGAAAAATAAAAAAAATTGGAATTAATCTCAAAAATTAAGAAAGATAATATTTTTCTCCCCTTTTTATTTGGACTTATTGGTATTCTAGCTTTTGAACCGTTTGGCCTAAAATTTTTATTATTTTTAAGTTACGGTTATTTATTTTATAAACTTACTTACCAAGAAAAAAACATAAGTTTCAAAACTAAAATCTCAACCTTAATCTCTTGGTTTATAGGCCACTGGTTGATTGGAACTTCATGGATAATAGTGAGTATTTACTATTATGGAAATACAGGCCTTATCCTTTCTATTATTTTATTTTTATTATTATGCTGTGCTTGTTTTGCGTTCTACTTTTCACCCTTTTTACTTCTAAAATTTTATAAAAAGAAATATCCATTTAAAGCATTACTTTTGTTTATATCAGTTCTTACTTTAATTGAATTAGGTAGAAATTTTTTTCTTGGTGGTTTTCCTTGGCTGAGACCAGGAATTATTTTTAATGAATCCATTTTAAGTTTTTTATTACCAGTTATTGGAACAACTGGAGCTTCGTTTTTGTTTTATTTGTTATGCTTTATTTTTATTAGATATATAAAAATCAATATCTACTCATTGATTGTTTTAATTCTCTTTGGAACTATGTTTCAAAATAATTATTATACGAAAATAGATAATGAAAATTTAACTAAAGTAAATTTTTCTTTGGTTCAACCTTCTACAGACCCTTTCACTAAATATGATCCAAAACATTTATTGTCAGTTGAGGAGACACTGATCGATTTAAGTAAAAGTGTTCCAAGTGACTCAGAATTTATTGTTTGGCCTGAAGCCCCTTTGCCTTATCCTAATTCAGACTTAAGATTTTTAAACATAATAAAACAACTAAAAAAACCCTTAGTTACTGGAACTTGGACATACAGTGGTGACAATCTACATAATTCAATTCTTTCTACATCGGACGACAACCTTTACAACAAGGTAAAACTTGTACCTTTTGGTGAATATATCCCTTTTGAAAGAATTCTAAGGGGACTAATAGATTTTTTTGATCTTCCTATGTCCCAGGTAAGACCAGGAAAAAATAACATTACAAGTTTAAAGGTTGGAGATTACATCTTTAGCCCTTTTATATGCTTTGATATAAGTTTTGAAAATTTATTTAGAAAAAATATTGACAAAAGTTCCATATTTGTAATTAATGTTTCTAATGATTCATGGTTTGGCAATTCAATAGGGCCATATCAACATTTAGAAATTTTAAAAACTCGAGCAAATGAAAATAAAATTTTTATACTTAGAGCAACCAACGATGGAATATCAGCTGTTATATCTAATAAAGGAACAATTGTTGATAAAATTGAAAAAGGTGAAAGTACTGTTTTAAATTCTTATGCGTACACAGGAACAGAGCGCAGCTTTTATAATCTTTTTGGTTATTATATTGTATTTATAGTAATGTTTTTCTGCTTAATTATAAATTTTGATACAATTAAAAGAATTTATGAAAGTAATTAAGTTTTTTTCTATATTTCTTATATTATATTGCCAGCCAGTCTTTACATATTCAATTTTAATTGATATCTCTGAGCAAAGATTATATTTAAAAAAGAATGATAGTACCGTTATAAAAAGTTATTCAATATCATCATCATTCTTAGGTGAGGGTCAAGTTGAGAATTCTTTTAAAACACCCCTAGGAAATCATATTATAGCCAAAAAAATAGGAGAGAATGCTGATATTGGAACAATTTTTAAGGAAAGAGTTAATACGGGAAGAATAGCTAGCATTATAAAAGAAAAAAAAGACATTGCTGATGATGTTATCACTTCTAGAATTATGTGGCTAGAGGGGATTGATCATGGGTACAACAAAGGAGGTAATGTTGACTCATTTAATCGTTTCATTTATATCCATGGCACAGCAGAAGAGGGACTAATAGGATCAAAAGCATCCCACGGCTGTATCAGAATGTTCAATGATGATGTGATAGAATTATTTAAATTGGTTAATAAAGGGACAAAAGTCAATATAGTTCTGTGAACTTAAAAGTTTTTTGCTACTGAAGTTTGGTTGAATGAAAGTTTTTCTTTCCTTTCTTCTTTCGTGGGAGCTTCTCCAAATCTACCATTTTCTTTTAATAGCTGTTCAATAATTTCAGCTTTACTCCAAAAGTCAGGGTCATTTTTTGCAAATTCATCTATTTTATTTGAAATTTTTTCTAATCCTTCCATATTTGCGTATTGCATAGGGCCACCTCTCCAAATTGGAAAGCCATAACCATTGATATAAACTACATCCATATCTCCAGATCTTTGCGATACACCTTCTTGTAAAATTTTTGCACCTTCGTTAACTAATGCAAGTATGCACCTGTCAACTATTTCGGTATCTGATATTTCTCTTCTTTTATAACCATTATCTTCTGATACTTTTTCATATAGTTTTTCATTTTCAGGTGCTGGATGTGGAGCCCTTGAACCTTCTTTATAGTTATAAAAGCCTTTATTGGTTTTTTGACCAAATCTGTCTTGCTCACAAAGTGCATCATTTATGAGTGCTGTTACTGGAGGATTTGTTTTGCTTAATTTTCTTGCTCTCCAGCCTAAATCAAGGCCAACTAAATCCATCATTCTAAATGGCCCCATGCTCATCCCAAAGTTCTCAAGTGCTGAATCTATTTGGTGAGGCAACGCACCTTCAAGCAATAACTTATTTGCTTGAGTGGTGTAACCAAATAGCATCCGGTTACCGATAAAGCCCGGAGCATTTAATGATACAACAGGCGCTTTTTTAAGTTTTTTACCTACACTCATAATCGTTGCTAAAACTTGATCAGATGTTTTTTCAGCTCTAACTACTTCAAGTAATCTCATTATGTTTGCAGGACTAAAAAAGTGAGTACCCACTACCATTTCTGGCCTATTAGTCACTTGTGCTAGCGCATCAATATCTAATCCAGATGTATTAGAAGCTAATATTGCATCCTTTTTAACAACTTCATCTAATTTTTTGAAAATTTCTTTTTTCAAATCAAGGTTTTCATACACAGCCTCAATGACAATGTCTGCATCTGCAATTTCATCATATTCCAATCCAGACGTTATAAGTCCCATAACTGCATCTTTTTGATTTTCATCGATTCTTCCTTTACTCATCATGAAGTCATAGTTACCTTTTATAACAGCAACTCCTCTCTCAAGGTTATTTTCATCTTGATCAATGATATGAACAGGAATACCTGCATTTGCAAAGCACATTGCAATTCCGCCACCCATAGTTCCTGATCCTATAATTGCTGCCTTATTAATTGGCATTATTTCTGTTTCTTTAGGCACATCCTGAATTTTTGAAGCTGCTCTTTCACTAAAGAAAATATGAATCATAGCTTCTCGCTGAGGATTGAGAAGGCACTCAATAAAAAATTCTTGTTCTTTTTGCATTCCTTCATCGAATGAATCTGAATTAATGGCAGCATCTACACATTGGATTATTTTATTGGGTGCAAATTGTCCTTTTCTGATTTTTGCTGCCAATGCTCGTGCTTCTACTATCACCTTTTCATCACCTCTAACATCATTCAACTTAGAATTTAAGTCTCTTACTTTAGGAAGAGGAAGAGGAAGAGGATCATTTTTCTCATCATGTGAAAGTTTTATTGCCTCATCGATTACTATCGCATCATGTAAAAATTCTATTGACTCTTCGATTACATCGGCATCTGTGATTTTATCTATAATCCCCATTTCTTCTGCTTTTTTTGCTGGTACATGTTTTCCGGTCAACATCATTTTTAAAGCTTCTGAAGGACCTATTATCCTTGGAAGTCGTTGAGTGCCGCCAGCACCAGGAAGTAGACCAAGATTCACTTCAGGAAGACCGACAAATCCCTTTGAAGAAGATACTCTATAGTTGCAGCACAAAGCTGTCTCTAAACCTCCGCCCAAGGCAGAGCCATTGATGGCTGCTACTACAGGTTTTTCTGAGGATTCTAGTTTTTCCAGAACTGCATGAATAGTTGGTATTTCTTCGTTAGGGGGTTTGCCAAACTCACTAATATCTGCGCCAGCAATAAAGGATCTCCCTTTTCCGGTTAAAATTATTCCGTGGATATTACTATCTGCTTGAGCTTTTTCCAGACAGTCAACAATGCCTACTCGAACACCTTCACTAAGTGGGTTGACAGGTGGGTTATCTACCTCAAGAATGGCAAAACCATCCTTTACCGAGTATAAACATTGTCCTTTCAAAATAATCTCCAAATTTGACTTAATTTTATTATACCCAAAAAAACATATAATATTTTATAAAAAGTATTGATAATGTATTATAAATATGCATAATAATAGATGTCAGCACTTCTCCCCCTTATTCTGCTGACCAAACCTCTGAATGTTGTGGAGGGTGCAAACCCTCCATATTTATTAGGAAAAAGTATGAAAGACAAATTAGAGTTACTATTTTTAATAACAATTTTTGTTGCTTCTGTTGCTGCTATAACGCCTGTATAATTCTTTCGATGAAAAATCTAATACTTGTACTTGTTACATTTACTTCCCTTGGCTCATTTGCCTGTGACAATCTTTTGAACGAAGAAATGAGACTGCTTGACTCCACTGTGAAAGAAAATCTGTGTAAATATGAAGGTAAAGTAATGCTTGTTGTGAATGTTGCTAGCAAATGTGGCTATACTGGACAATATCAAGGACTACAAAGCCTTTACGAAAGATTCAAGGATCAAGAATTTGTTGTTATCGGAGTTCCGTCACGTGATTTTTTTAGTCAGGAGTTTTCCGATGAATCTCAGATTGCTGAATTTTGTGAAACCAATTTTGATGTTTCATTTCCAATGTACTCGACTGTGCCTGTTAAAGGAAAAAATGCTCATCCATTTTACAAGAAACTCTCATATCTAACAGGTAGTGAACCAACCTGGAATTTCAATAAATATTTGATTTCTAAAGATGGTAAATCTGTTAAATTGTTTAACTCAAAAGTTTTACCAGAATCAAACGAACTTACCGAAGCAATTCTAGAACTTTTATAAACTAGTCAGAAAATATCTCATTAGGTTTGTTAATAGAGAATATTCCATTATCTATTACTCCCGGTATTGCATTAATTTTAATTTCTAATTCTTTTGGGTTACTAATATCTAATTCTCTGACATCAATTATTTGATTCCCAAGATCTGTTATGAAATTTTGCCTAAACTCTGGTAAACCTCCCATACCAACAATACGTCTTGAAACATAACTTCTTGCAACTTTTGCTACCTCGATTGGAAGTGGAAATTGACCCAACTGATCTACAAATTTTGATTGATCAGCAATACAAATAAATGACTCGGATGCAGCTGCAACAATCTTTTCCCTTGTATGTGCTCCACCACCACCTTTAATTAAATTTTTTTCCATGGAGATCTCATCCGCTCCATCTATATAAAAAGAGACTGAGTTAACATCATTTAACTCAAATTCTTCAATATCGTAATTTGCGATTAAATCTGAACTAGCTTTGGAACTCGAAACAACTCCCTTAAATGTGTTTTTATGAGTTGCCAAGAGTTCGATAAAACAATTAACTGTGGA
>Ga0066364_10000196_pt1 | contig 12315 bp, 9 predicted proteins | sample Knorr_S7_td_Surf_FD_70970 | JGI IMG/M metagenome (GOLD analysis project Ga0066364, IMG submission 70970) | Marine microbial communities from Southern Atlantic Ocean transect - Knorr_S7_td_SurfaceA_ad_6m_LV_A | ecosystem: Environmental > Aquatic > Marine > Oceanic | place: Southern Atlantic ocean...
TTTTTCTTAAACTATATGTCTTTTTTGAGGATGCTATGAATAATACAAAGTGTGTTAGAAGGTAGGATACCCCAAAAACCATAGCCTATTATTTGTAATGATTGGGTTGAGCGTTCGAGTCTCTCTGGAGGCACCACAAAATCAATAACTTAGCAGTTTTATCAAAAACCTATGATTGTCTGGGGAAACACAGGGGAAACATTTTTGCGTGTATTATACCCTTTTTTTCCTATTTATGGTTATTTCTCAATACTCTGAAAAAAAAAGGGTGTTGAGCTTTTAGTTCCGTAAAGTAAGATATTGACAAATTTGAAAAATTATAACTTTTTATCATCTTTAAATTGATTATGGAGTAGTAAATGTTTGTATCTTTTACCGATTGGGAATTTGACGGAAACGTAGACAATGCAGTTGAAGCAGCCAAAGGTTTTTGGCCTGAGATGCAAAAGTATGGCGCAGTTAATATGCGTGCCACAGTAACTGGAGAAAATACAATTAGAACCATGACGCTCTGGAGCGACCAAAAAATGTTGGAAGCAAACATTGATAAGATTAGAGCCGCGGCTGGTTCTGCTGTCGGTATGACTGTAACAGGCGGTATGACTGGTCCACTAGCAGTTGAGCTTGACTAATTAATTACTGAGAGGGTTGAGCAATCAACCCACTCAATATCAACATAAAATTACTGAGTTAGCACATAAGTATCAGTTGTAATCTAATAAGCAAATTTGTGTCATAAAAATATAAGTTATTAAAGTGTTTCAAACTATGAAATAAAGGGTAGGGCATCCCAAAAACCATAGCCTATTATTTATAATCAGTGGGTCGGGAGTTTAAGTCTCTCTGGAGGCACCACCTAAATCGAATTTAAGAGCTAGTATGAATAACTAGCCTTTAACTTAATTTTAACTACATTGATTAATCATAAAACTATTAATTTACTGGTTTCCATGAATAAACTGAGGTTGATGCATCAACCTGTATATCATTTCCTCCAATAAATTGATTGCCATTGTAAGCCTCCCACTTACCTGTTCCTGCAACTTGTGTAATTAGAAATCGACCACTAGGTTGAGGTGCTCCTACACTGATTGATACATCGCCATCTGGATCAACTGAGAGACAAGTAAAAGAAGCTCCTACTGGTTGTTCTTGACCTGTCTTAAATGCTAAAAACTGAGAACAAGTAGCCGTTGTAGCTTTAGGAAAACCTTCTGGTGGGTTATCCCACATCCAAACATCTTGTGTGGTATTCTTAACAAGAACTCCTGATTTGCCTTCCATCACTTGATTATCAATAGTAATACCAGTGCCAACTCCTCCATTGAGGGCGGGATGGCCATCAGAAAAACCTACAAGAGGAAAAATTCCAAATAAAGCACACAAAATTAATTTTTTCATATTTTTACCTTTCTATTTTTCTAAAATTACAATGTCAAATTTGTTCATCACGCATATTTAATGTCAATGATGACGCAAGGGCACATATTGAATTAGTATTTTTTTGAAGATTACAATTTTGAAATAATGGTGAAATTATGCGTCCTTCCAGGGACGCCCCTTTTAAATTAAGGAGAGGTTAGATGTCAAATTTTGAAAGGTTTTTTTTAGAGGATGGATCTTATATCCGTTTTAAAAAGTCAGGATCCGGCAGACCGTTGGTTTTACTGCATACAATTAGAAACCGTCTTGAATATTTTGATCGAGTGACTCCTTTTTTGACTAAATTCTTTACAGTCTATGCCATTGATCTACCTGGCTTTGGAGACTCACCGGTTCATAAAGATGTGAATTATGACCAACAATATATTGCAAAAGCGGTGGTGGATTTTGTTGCTAAGAAAAAACTCTCAAAATTAACTTTTGTTGGTGAGTCAATTGGCGGGGTATTGTGCACCACAATTGCATTGATGTTGCCGAAGAAAGTTGAGCGCATTTTTGTTTTTAATCCTTATGACTACGATACTTTTTTCGGCGAGGGGGTTCGTCGTGCTAATCAATTTGCGAGATTTATTATTTGGAGCATGAGCTTGCCTGTAATTGGAAGCTTCTTTACTGCCCTTGAGAATAAACTAATTTTGTGGCTGATCTTTAGAGGTGGAGTTTACAATAAAAAGGCCATAACTTACCGTTATGTTTCACTTCTGAGCACCTCGATACGCAAACCGTTGAATGTATATCACACACAAAATGTGTTTTCGAACTATAAATCCTGGACAGACTCAAAAAAACAGTATGCCAAGATTTCAGTGCCAATTACACTTGTATACGGAGAGTATGATTGGTCGTCACCAAGAGAAAGAGGCGAAAGTAGAGCCTTGTTAAGGCCTCAGAATTATGTTGAGCTGGAGGATACTGGACATTTTTCCATTCTCGAGGCGCCTGAAAAGGCTGCTAATATTATCAAATCTCATGGATAATATTGGAATAACCTGCCCACATGGTATCTATTTTTACTTACCAAAACACTGATTTAAGCCATATAAATAAGGGGTTTGAATTTCTATTTCTTTGAAAAAGCGTCTAGTGGTGGGAATAGTGGTGTGTTTTTTGAATTTTTCGTTTTCAATATGACAGTTATGACACTTATGACACTTACCCCTAAGACATATCCTTGAAGGTAATGTAATCCAATTAATATATCTTATCAAAAGTAGGCAAAATTTATTCGTTATAATTTAAAAAAAGATTGATAATTTTATTTTCAATTTTTTTTTCTTATTTGCGATCACAAAATTCATTCGAATTAGACACCTTAATTAGAACTGCTTTAATTTAGTGGGCGACCGCCCAATACTTGGCCAATTGATGTACTTTCCGAACGTTTAAGCATTGCGTTATAAAAGGGCATGAGCCTCTTAGCATGTTCATGAATTTGTTTAAGGTTTTTTTTACTTTCTTTCATGGCCTCAAAAATCTCTGATCGGATAGAATTCTCATCTATCGTTAGAATCTGCCCATCGCGCATCACTACTTGGCCTGCTACCATAGTCATCCTCACTGAAGCTCCGGTCTCGCAAAATAATAGCTGGCGACGAATATCATTGAGAGGGGTAAAAGCGATCGAGTTTAAATCCAAAAGAATTAAGTCGGCTTCATATCCAGGAGCGATAACCCCTATACGATCAGAAAGCCTTAATGACTTTGCGCCGCCATTGATTATACATTTTAAGATTTCGGGAGCTTTAGGCCACCGTTCCCAATCTTGGCTGGAAATACGACCAAGTAATGCCGCTTGCTTACCAGCAAGCCAAACATTGCAGCTATCATCTACAGCTGCTTCATCGGTTCCGATACAAATAGAAATTCCTGCATCTCGGATTGCTCTGAATGGCATAATTCCTGACCCAATTTTTATGTTACTAATTGGATTATGGCAAACTATACAGTTTGATTTAGCCATAGCAGAAATATCACTTTCATCAACCCAGATTGAGTGGATAACAACTTTTCTCTCATCAAGGGCTCCAAGGTCATTAACATATTGGATTAGCGACTTACCGAATTTTTCTTGCCCAAGCACGCGCTGAAGTCGTGTCTCAAGAATATGGATATTGAAAGGTAGGTCGTGACGTTGGGATAGGTCAGTTAGCGCAAGTAGGTATTCAGGCCCAACCCGTTGAGGTGCTGAACAAGAGGTTGAGCATCGAAGCCTTCCATCTGATTGTCCATGCCAGCGATTGATAAAGTCATCATAAATTTGCAATAACTCACGATCACTTTGTCGCGGCGTAGCTTTCATAGCTGCTATCTCTTTCTGTGGTAGTATCTCCTCAAGGTAAGGATATTTTTCGTATTCAATCAAATTTGGTTGATCGATAGCTACAGTTGCGCGCATACCAACATCAGCATAAGCAGACATTATTGCATCAATATTTTCTTGTGTGGGCGTTGGATTGAAAAATGCATCATCATGCACAGTCGTGACACCAAGCTTCAGCATCTCGATTGCGCCTAAAACAGTGCGCAGGTAATTGATACGGCCATTATCGGGCTTATCTCCCAGTGGAGGGACTTCATATAGCATAAATATCTCAAGAGGAGCATCGTCAAGCGCCCCTTTGAGTAAGTTCGCAGGTGAGTGCAGATGGGCATTGACCAACCCTGGCATCAACAGATGTCCCTTAGCTTCAATCACTTCTACAGGACCTGGTGGTCGAGAAATATTCGGGCCTACGGCAACAATTTTGGTGTCTTTTATAAGCACATCTGCTTGTGAAAGTTCTCGATCCTCTGTATCAAAGGTCAGAATATTTGCGTTTTTAATCAGAATTGACATAAAATTACTCCATGTTACATCCACCGAACACGCAATATCCGGTTACTTTGACAAATTAGCCTGATAACTCAGAGTAGCACGAGCACGTGGGTCCAGTGCATCTCTAATTCCATCCCCCAGTAGGTTACATGCTATAACAAACAACGTCAATGCAGCTCCAGGAAGTGCTGCAACATGTGGGGCAATAAATATGACATTGCGTCCTTCAGAAATCATAACACCCCATTCCGCGAGTGGAGGTTGCACGCCTAGCCCAAGAAATGAGAGACCAGCTGCAGTTACCACAATTGAGCCAAGAACTGTCGCTCCATAAACAATGGCAGCAGGTGCAACATTTGGAAGAAGTTCAACAAACAGAATTGTTCGAACAGGTGTTCCGGAAACCCTCAATGCCTCTATGTAAGGAAGAGCTTTTTGGGATGCAGCAGCTTGATGCACGATCCTGACATAATATGGCAATAAAACTATTACCAACGAGATTAGCAGATTAATTATTCCTGCACCCAGTGAAGATGTAACTAGAATCGCCAGTAAGGCCATGGGAAAAGCAAACAAAACGTCCATCGTTCTTAATATCAGCACCCCAAGGCGTTCGTACCAGGCTGCTAATAGACCGAGTGGAAGCGCAACCAAAGCCCCAATAACCACTGGTGTTACAGCAGTAATTACTGTCAATCGAGTACCATGAATAATCCTAGAAAGAATATCACGACCTTGATGGTCAAGGCCTAACAGATGCCCAGGAGTTCCTGGCGGTGCTAATCTAAGTGAAGGTATAGCTTCGTTTGGCCCATAAGGTGCGATTATTGGCGCAAACAGAACTATTATACTAAATACAATTAGTAACCAAAGTCCTGTCGAAGCCGACTTATCTCTTTGCAAGGTCCTCAAGAGTTCATATGCTTTAGAGTTGCTTAAAATTGATATAAGCCTCAACCACGCCTCCTTGGATCTAGCGCAATTGACAAAATATCGGCAAGAAGGTTTCCGACTACGAATACTATCGCTATGGCTAGAACACAACCTTGCACCACCGGAAAGTCACGCTGAACAATTCCTAGATATAGTTGCAGCCCAATTCCTGGCCAATTGAAAACAATTTCGGAAAATAGAGCACTACTGAATAAAAAACCAATCTGAAGACCTGCAATAGTGACGAAGGATGGTAAGACATTACGCATTGTCTCAATAGAAATTATACGTCTCTGTGAAAGGCCACGTGCGCGGGCCGATTGAACGTATGGTTCACCCATCTCATCTATAAATGCACTTCTTGTAACACGGGCTACAACTGCCAGTGATGACGCTGCGGTAGTTACAGCGGGGAGAATCAAGTGCATTGCCACAACATACAATGTTGCGTCATCAGCCATTGCCCCCACCCCTGAAATTGGAAAAATCCTCAATTTTAACCCAAATATTATAAGTAAAACGATACCTAACCAGAATGGTGGTAAGCTGGCAAGCAAAAGCATTAATAGGGTTATTAACCTATCCATTAGTGACCTATGGTAACCACCAGAAAGTGCAGCAAATAAAAGACCAAAAGACACTGTTAAAAAAAAGCTTGCCCCCATAAGTAAGAGTGAGGCCCAAATCTTGTCAAATATTACTTCCGACACAGGGACACCCAATGAAATCGAACGACCTAGATCACCCCTGAGAAGGGCCATCATCCAATCCCAATATTGAATCAAAAGAGGGCGATCTAAGCCAAGTTCCTGCCGGAGCGCTTGAACACGCTCCTCTGTGGCACCTAAACCCAGTATCGTTCTAGCAACATCACCGGGCGAGAAATGTAAGGCAGCAAAAACGACAAATGAAACGCCAATCAAAACTAAAATTGTGGCAAAGATGCGATTAATTATCAAGCGTATCATTATTTAAAATTCAAAGCTAAAATTAAAGCGCGCCCTTGTATGGCGCGCTTTTTGAGTTCATTCTTTGTAAACACTTGTGTAATCAGCCCAATGCTGGGGTGCTAGTACAAACCCCTTCACTTCTGGACGCATGGCATAAACCTGAATTGGAGTATACAGTGGTATGAAAGCCACGTCATCAGTTACAATATCCCTGATCTCATGAAGAATTTTAACCATCTCAGCTTCGCTAGAAGTAGCACGAGCTGAGGCCAACAATTCGTTCATTTTAGGATTTTCGTAGTAACCACTATTGAACCCGTTTGGTGGCTGTGCAGTTGTTGGCAAGATCAGGTCAAGCCAGAAAAAGCCTGTTTCTCCCCAAGAAACTTGCATGCAGCAAGTACCTTCTCGTGTACCTTTGGCAAGCATATCCCAGTATGTTCCATTATCAAAAAGCTCAATTTTGGCGCGGATCCCAATTCTTCCAAGATCGCGTTGAAGCCATTCGGCGTCTGCGCGTGTGTTAACATCTCCGCCTCCACCCATTGTCCAGTCTAGGCGGGTTTCAAAACCGTCTGGGTATCCAGCTTCAGCTAATAGTTTTTTTGCACCTTCTGGATCATATGGGAAATCGCGATATTCAGGATCCCAACCTGGACCACCATAATTAAGTATACCATAAGCAGGAGTCGCTGTTCCACGTCGCAGATATTTGGTCATACCTTCACGATCGATCGCCATTGCCATAGCGCGGCGGACGCGAACATCCTTTAACGGCCCTTCGCGAAAATTTAGCCAAATTGGGTAGATAGTGGAAACTGGACCTTTAACCATAGTCATGCCCTGCGCCTCAAGATACTCTAATGAGTCAGGCGAAGGTGTTGAAATCATATCAAGTTCACCAGTAAGCAATCCAAGTTCCCTAGTAGTAACTTCTGGTATTCCACGCAATATTAACCGTTCAAATTTAGGAACCCGCTTTTCGTCCCAGTAACCACTATTCTTAACTAATACTGTTTGGACACCAACTTCACGCTCTCCAAACTTAAACGGTCCAGTACCAACCGGGTTAGTGTTTATCCCGTCATTACCGTATTTTCGAACAGCTGCAGGACTTATCATTCGTGGAGTACCGGATCCACCTGCCGAAAGGCGTCTAAGAAATTCAGCATTTGGCTGTTTTAATTTAATTTCAAAAGTGAAATCATTCACTACTTTATAGCTCTCAAGATCACCCCAAACCCAACTTAGTAATCCGACAGATCCGGGTTGATGAAACTCAAAATCAGGGTTGGTCATACGGTCAAGATTAAACTTTGCAGCTTGAGCATTCCATGGTTCGCCATCGTGAAATGAAACACCTTCGCGTAATTTAAATGTGTAAGTCTTTTTATCAGCGCTTATCTCCCAGCTTTCAGCTAAGGAAGGCACAATGGGTGGTGTTTCGACATTCTCTGCAAGCAAATCCTCCGCAACAAAACCTTCATACATGTGCAAAAGTGCTTTGAATGTGTTCCATGTTGTTGATATGTGTGGATCAAGACGGGCAAGATCAGCTTCGATTCCGATAGTAATTGTATTTTTTTCAGCCAAGGCTGGCGAGGTGATTGTGAGGGATGCCAGAGCTATTGCCAGAAAACCGCTCAAAAAACCATTCTTAACCTTGTGAAAGTTTTCTTTATTAAATTTAATCATTTGATTACTCCTTTAAATAAAAACAAAACTTGATATTATTTGTGCGAGATTGAAGCTTATTGGTTTTTTTAAAAAACAATAAAAGCTTCGATAAAGTGCTAGGACCTTTTTCTCGATGATGCCAAAGAGGGGGCCCATGTGAGAGCATTGATGCTTTCGCATTTTCTGCGTTGGGAGGGAATCCAATCATCTATTTTCTCCTTTCTGTTGGATACATTTGGGTTGTTTCCTTAGCCTTCGGTTTAGCTTCAAAACTAGTCCACTCGGGTGGTTCATTTAGGCTTAGTACACCTCTAAGAAGGCTTTTCGTATATGGATGTTTAGGTTCATTAAATACAGAGTAGCTGCTTCCACTCTCTACGATGCAACCATGGGACATTACCGCGGCTTCATCTGCCATAAGTTCTACTAACTTCAAATCATGGGTTACAAAAAGATAAGCTAGACCTCGGTATTCTTGTAGATCAAGAAGTAATTCCAGTATTTGAGCTTGTACTGATACATCTAAAGCTGAAGTAGGTTCGTCAAGAACAAGGAATTTTGGTTCTAAGGCTAATGCACGGGCGATTGCTACCCGTTGGCACTGGCCGCCGGATATTTCACCAGCGAAGCGATTTCTAAGACCAACATCTAATCCAACATCCTTTAATAGTGCCTCAACACGATCATGTAGCTCAGTACCACGAACACCAGCATTCTCAAGGGGACGCCTAAGATTAGCTTCAATAGTTCGTCTAGGATTTAGCGATAATTGTGGATCTTGAAAAACCATCTGAAAACCATGACGTAAATCAAATAGTGATCTCTCCCCTAGGTGAGATAAATCATAACCATTAAAAAATATATTACCAGAATCAGGTGAGATCAGCCGCATTAGCAGCCGAGCTACAGTAGATTTACCAGATCCAGACTCACCAACGAGTGCGAGCGTTTTACCCCTGTTAATAGAAAGACTTACTCTATCGACTGCAGTTACATAATCTGAACGACCCAATCTTCTTATAAGAAATCGTTTACAAAGTCTTTCTGCTACTACTAGCGGCTTGCTAGTCTCACTGACAGATCTCATATCATTGTTTGGTGATGACGAAGATAGTCGGTTTTGGTCCAAAGATTGATCAGGTCTTTTTTGAAATTTACCAGTATCTGGAAATGCATTTAGCAAATCTTGTGTATAAGAATGAACAGGCTGAGTTAAAACGTTATCGGTTTCTCCATTTTCTTTGACCTCGCCATCTCTTACAACAACAATCTTATCGGCAATCGCTCGTACAACCGAGAGGTCATGGGTTACTAAAATTATCGATATTCCTAGTTCATTTCTAAGGCGGCGTAAAAGGGAAAGGATTTCAAATTGCACTGCCGCATCAAGAGCGGTTGTCGGTTCATCAGCAATCAAAAGTAAAGGATCGTATGCCAAGGCCAATGCGATTGCTACTCTCTGGCACATGCCTCCAGAAAGTTGGTGAGGAAAGCTATTACACACGCGTTCAGGGTCTGCAAAGCCCATTGGCGCAAGTAGTTTTTTAATACGGTTATGTGCCTCTGGTATTTTCATGTATGGCTTAGATGCATATAAGACAGCTAATATTTGATCTCTGATACGTAAAGCAGGATTTAAAGAGGCTCTTGGTGTTTGCGATACAAATCCAATTTTCCGACCCCTTAGCCGATCCATTTTATGCTTGTCCAAGTTGAGCAAATTTGAACCATTAAAGTAAATAGATCCACTGGTAATTCGGCCAGGCGCTGGAATTAACTGCAAAATAGACAAGACTGAAACGGACTTACCAGAACCGCTCTCACCTACTATGCCAAGTATCTCACCTCTTTTAACTTCAAAAGTAAGTTGATTACACGCTACTGTTGATGTGTAGTAAGAGGGGAACTCAACACAAAGTTTATCTACATGGAGTAAAGTCTCGGATACATCAAAGTAATCTTTTGACCCTTTACGCCGCCCTTTTTCTATAGATTTTTGTTTTACTAAATAATCTGGATTAGAATGCATAATTTACACCGCAATAAGTTCTGCGGCACGCCAACCAAAAGTATCAAACTTGAAATACTTGCGCTAAAATTTATAAAATTGTAGGAATCACCGTTTTGTCAATCGAACTATTTTTTGAAAAGCTAAGATTTCTCGAGTTGTTTATTATTTAATCAAAATTTGACCTTAAGTGCTAAAAATAAATCAACTTTTTTTGGATTATTTTATTTAAATATCACAGATGTCTTCTACCCAAAGACATATCCTTGGATACCCCAAAAACCATAGCCTATTATTAACAAGTACTACTGCTCATATATACTATTAATTTGTTCTTCTTTACTCACTCTCTTGCTAGTCCTTGTACTTCTTGAATTTGGTGAGGGGCATTATTTTACTTGTTCATTTATCAAAACAACGAATAAACATAGAGTTTAAAATCTTAATTAGCAAATGGGCAAACTAAGATATTTTGTATTCTTTTTAATTTGCTGACAATGCTATTATTTTTGAATTATTTTGTTTCAATCGCTCAAAAAGAATTAACCCCAAGTTACGAAGTAGCAATTCATTGAAACTTGGATTGACTAGAGAAATTTCATTAAAAGCCTTTATGGAAAGAAAGGAACAGAAAACTTTAGTGTCAGCAACAATATTAGCGGTTCTAGTTGCATCCGGTGCAATTAATGCAAGCTCCCCAAAACATGTTCCTGCGTCTAGACCAGAAACGTAAATACCGTCACCCACCATCACACTTACTTTTCCAGACCGCAGAAAATATATGCCGTCTGCCTTTTCGTTCAGCTGAATAATTTTGGAGCCACTCTCATATTCAGTTGAAGTCACATTTTTTTGAAGTGTTTCCAAATCTGAGTCTTGGAGGCCTTTAAGAAGTGGTTGATCAGCTAATGGTGAAAAATCTTCAGAATTATTTTGGCATTCTCCATATTCAGCGATCAATTGGCTCTCTATCCATTCGATAGCTTGATCTAGGTTTTCAAAACATTGGCAATTCTGTTTTATTAAATCAGCCATTTCTCCAAATAGTCCTTTGGGAAGATCTTTAACAACTTCTTTATCAACAACGATTACTCTCTGACTTTTAGACAAAATCTGATCAAAAAATAATCGAAATACTTCAATTGAAGCCCTCGTGAGACGATTAACTCTGATAAATGATAATACAATAAAGTCTTGGAAATCTGCTTTAGCTACCGAACGCGTAATAAAATTACTTCCTATGAAATTAATTACGCCGCTTAGTTCAAATACACTCGCGCGTGCTCCAAATTCTTTTAAAGTTTTATTATCGGATTGACCGCGCATTCGAGATGATCTTATTTCACTTAAATCATAGGTAATCGGTATATTCTGATTTACATCATCCTCCGTTTCCAAAACATGCAAATGAAAGTATTCGGATAATAATTGGCATACTTTTATACCCCGAACACTATTTCCTAATTTATCAAGAGGTGGCGAAAATACGCCAAGGCCGAATTGAGAGGGAAGTACCGCTGTTATCCCACCTCCAACTCCGCTCTTTGCAGGCAACCCGACCTTGTATGTCCACTCGCCAGAATAGTCGTACATACCAGAGCTTACCATAACAGACATGGTCTGAACCGCTGTTGTTTTGCTTATAACCCTCTTTTTGGTTACTGGATTTATACCATTATTTGCTAATGTAGCTCCCATTATCGATAAGTCCTTAGCGGTTATCAATATTGAGCACTGTTTAAAATATACTTCTAAAACTTCCTCAACGTCACAACTAAAATTATCACTGTTTCTTAATAACCAACCGATAGCTCGATTACGATCACCAGTGGCATTTTCTGAAGAAAATACTTTGTCATCTACGTTCAATTTTCGACCTGCAAACTTACTCAGCAAGGTAAGAATTTTTTCAAATGCTTCCTTACCATTGTTCTGACAAATAAGAGCTGTGCAAGCAATCGCACCAGAATTTACCATAGGATTGAATGGTCGATTATCATCTTTTAGACGGATCGAATTGAATGCTTCACCCGAAGGCTCAATCCCAATTGTTTTGAGTACTTTATCCGTGCCTAATAATTCTAGAGCAAGACTATAAACAAAAGCCTTAGAAATTGATTGGATAGTGAACTCAATTGATGCGTCACCTACTTCATTCGTAAAGCCATCGGAGGTCGTTATTGCAATCCCAAATTGATCAGGATTAACTATAGCTAACTCTGGTATATAATCTGCAGGAGTACCCGACTTATCTTCAAATATATCCTTATGTGTCTGGTTAAGGAATCCTTTCAGTGCAGGTGTTTGATTTTCTTTCATAAAAAAGTTACCATCTTTGAAATTAAAATATGCATCTTAGACTATGCTTTGACGTCTAAAAATGAAACAAAAGCCAGCACAGCGGTAGCTAGATAACATCGAAAAATCTTATTATAAGGCAAAAACTTCGTAAGTTTCTAATTTTTAGGCATCTTTAAAATTTTCAGGGA
>Ga0066364_10000201_pt1 | contig 12270 bp, 7 predicted proteins | sample Knorr_S7_td_Surf_FD_70970 | JGI IMG/M metagenome (GOLD analysis project Ga0066364, IMG submission 70970) | Marine microbial communities from Southern Atlantic Ocean transect - Knorr_S7_td_SurfaceA_ad_6m_LV_A | ecosystem: Environmental > Aquatic > Marine > Oceanic | place: Southern Atlantic ocean...
AAAAAAAAATAAAACATTGAAAAAAAAACCAAAAAAAACACTGAAAAAACTTCAATTAAGACGAGTTTCTTTGAAAAACATAATAAAAAAGAAAACTCTAAAAGGTTCAGGCGAATTATTTTTTAATAATATTAAAAAACTTACCGAAAACATAAAAAAGTATTATAAAGATCATAATATTAAATTAAAAATTAAATCTATTGAACAACTTTCAAAAGAAAATTTAGAAAAAATAAATACAAAATGGGATACCAGATTTGGCAAATTTAAAATAAGAACTAACAACCGAGACATTTACAGAATAGATTTTGATAATAACAAACCATCTTGGATTTTCTGGACAAAACCACAAGAACAAAAACCAGTGTATAAACCAAATAATCAATACGATAACATAGAAAAAATCCTTGAAAATTTGAAATCTAATTATGAGAATATTATGAATATATTTATCTTTGTTCATTGTGAAAAAGAGAATTTTTATGGATATAATGTGAAAAAAAATGAGAATTTTTATGGATATAATGTGAAAAAAAATAGAATGACTTCTTTAATGATTAATGATTTTGATTGCCAAGATTTTATTAAAAACATACAACATGAGGATGGAGAATATAAGTCGAATGGAGAAGATGAGACGAATGAAGAAGAGGTGACGAATGGAGAAGATGAGTCGAATGGAGAAGATGAGACGAATGGAGAAGAGGTGACGAATAAAAAAAACGATCAAAATAATAATGATGATAATGATAGTAATGTAGAACAAAATATTAAAAATATTTTTATAATTATTTTGGATTATATCTTTTTTTATGATGATAATGAACCAAGAAATCGTTTTCGTGAATTAGATATTGAAAATATCATGGAGCAAATAAAAATTATTGTCAGCAATAAAATACCTTTGAAAGATTATTTGTTCAAAATAAAGGATTTTCCAAAAAAAAAAAATACTAATAACTTGATTGCTATTCCCGATTTTCTTAATGAATTTACTGTATATGATAATTTCAAAGATCTGTATAAAGACCGTTTCATATTATTAGAAGAAAGACGATCTACACATAAAAAAAATAAAAGTAAATATTCGATGACAACAGTTGCTAAAGAATTTATTATATCAATCCCTCAAAATACTGAATATCAACCGTTTTTAAGATGGTCTTTTTATTCAAATAATGCGAAAAATTGTAAAACTTTTATTGAAATGCTAATAGCAAAATTTAAAATAATATTTGCAAATAACAAATTCAATAAATCATATGATGATATAATCGATCTTTTAAATAATTGCAAACCAAAACAAATAATAAATATAACATATTATGATAAATTTAGGAATATATTCGATTTTAAAGAAGACACAATTGTAAAATTATATTATTTTTATAAATATTTTTTTATTCAATCTTGTGTTTCTTTTTGGATGATCGAAGAATTATATTATGCAGAAGATGAATTACATGAATATTTTGCAGAATATATTATCAAATTTTTCTTTTTTAATTATTACAATAAAAAAAAGTTTCAATATGATGACAATATAGATAATTTAATTATAAACATAATTAAATTAGTGAAAGACATTCTTAGTTTAAAAAACATAAAATATAGATTAGTTATAAAAAAAATATATAAAGCTAAAATACTTGATAAAGTAAAAGAAAAAAAAACCAAATTATTGTATTTACGTTTACCCAATGATACGGATGCTAAAAATTTTGAACAAAAACTCGAATGTTTATACAAAATTATATTTACATTTACTTTTATCATGAATATATTTTCAGAATTTATTGAATTGATATATGACTATTATAGTGAGAATTATAAAGAATCATTAACTTTAAATACATTAATGCAAAATAAATATCCTTTTATAGATAAACTTATTCATTCTTCTTATGAAAATAAAAAGTCGAAACAACATGATGAAACAATTGATGAAACAATTGAAGAAAAAGTAAAGTATATTATAAATCACTTGTAACAAAATGTACAAAATGAGTGATCAAAAAAATAAACGTAGAAGAGAAGCAAGATATTAAATAATGAAGATATACATGAAAAAAAATATAAAAAATTGAAATACTTTAACCCTAATCAATGTATACTATAATAAATGATGCATATTCCATCTATTGCCGTTTTTCCAGAAAAACAAAACATAGTACCACGAGCTCCTGATAAAAAGTCAAAAATGGTTAATAATACATCCAAAAAAAAATCTATTTCGATTCAACATATAAAAACAATAACAAAAAATGATATACTTGATACAATAAATAATATAATTGGAATAAACATAATTAAATCAATTACATTTATTCATAAAGAAGACAAATCTTGGTGTGCATTTGTACATTTTAATGATTATGATGATAGTAAAAGTTATGATAAAAACACTATTGTTATACAAAATTTTATAAATTCATTGAAAAATGAAGATATTACAAATATATGGTATACAAAAAAAGTAAAGTGGAATGTTTGTACTTATATAAAGTATTTATCGTTAAAATAGTCATCATTTTCAAATTTATTTACCATCGTCCATATACCATTGCATTGCTAAATATGGTGGTTGTGTACTTTGCATTTCTGATCCGTCCATTTTTAAGTTTGGACCTTTATACATAATGTCTTGAATCATATTATTTCCTATTGCATAATCAAAATATCGTAATGATGAAATATAAGAGTCAGCGCCAAATGTTTGAGATCCTACGTGAATATTACCATAATTTTGCTTGATAACACGATCAAATGATTTTCTCTTTGTTAATGTTCCATTTACATATATGTCTACAATTCTTCCAGTAACACGTATAACAATATTTACCCATTTTTGCATAGGCATATTTTTTATTGAAATGATTTCATATGGTGCATGACTTGCTTGATCTGTAATAGATTCTTTTTCGTCATATAAAGACAATACAACGGAAATTGTATTTACCTTTCCTGTATCTTGTTCTTGATCGTATAAATATAAGCCAGGTGAATTCATTATAAACTGTTTTTTCATGTATTTTGAGTCAAATGTGTCAATTGATTCTCCTTTTGTGAAAAATAATCTTGGTGAATTATCACCATAATCGGTACTATTAATCCATATCCAAGTACTCCAAGTAAATTCCATTCCTTGATTTTGATTTATAGATCGTAAAATTGGTTTAGGATCATGACTATTTGGATTTACATTGTATGTTTTTGAAATCATTGTAGATCGCATTCCATCGATTACAATTGGATTATTATTTGGTAAAATAAATAAAGACAATAAATAAATACCTAAACGAAACAATAAACCAAATATTATAAAAACAAAGACAACAAAAATAATTTTTGCAATGCTTGAATTTGTTTCTTTAAAATCATTTGTAAATTTTGTCACACTTTGCAAGAATGGAATATTTGTAACTTTCGATGAAGTTTTTTCTAATATATTTTTTGTACTTTTTGTACTACTTTCAATTACATTTGTAGTTTTCTTTAATATTGGTTTCGTTTTTTCAATTGCTTTATTTGTTTGTTCCTTTATTTGAGATAGTCCGTTTTTTACTTTTTGATTTATTGTGTTAAATGATGATTCTTGTTTTTTATTCGTATTTCGAGAATTTTTATTCGTGTTAGGTGTATCATTGATATTTGGTGTATTATTGATATTAGGTGTATTGTTTATATTATTATTCATATATTATATACAAGTATATAAATAATCTAAAATAAAAATATTTTATTTTGTTCTACTTGTCCTTTATATAAAGAAACAGACATATTATATTGATTTAATGTGTTATCAAGAGCATCACCATAACCATCACGATATATATCCCATACTTCTTGTGGATTTAAATAACGAGGATAATAACGTACCTTAGATATATAACCACCAAAACCTCCATTAGGTGTAACTTGAATACCACCATAATTTAAAGCATTTGTATCTATTAAATTATTAAATGTTTTTGTTTTTATTAATTTACCGTTTACATATAAATCTAAAGAACGATTATTTACGGTTGTAACAATATTAACCCATTTTTGCATATTAATATTTTCAACCATTACTTCATTTGTTTCCTTATATAAATTATTACAAGAAACATCGGTTTGTTCATCGTTAATACTTATTTTTCCATCTACGCAAGTAATATCATCTTCTTCTTCATATGATACACCATTTTTATCTAATTCTTCTTTTAATAAATCCGAAAAACTATTTTGTTGAGAACCAAAAGTATCTAAAATAACTTTTAAATCATTTTTATATTCATCTAATTGAACGGAAGGTAAATGAGTATTTCCACTGTTGGAAGGCATTATTTTTCGTAAAATAATTTTTTCTTCTCCGTATTTATAATTCCAATCATCTATAAAAATCCATACACTAATTGCAAATTGTCCATCACTTTTTTTCAATACTTTCCTCTCAATTAAATATTCTTCTTTTGCTGTTTCCGGAGTTGTATAAAATTCATTGTAACTTCTTAAAATAGATAATTTAGAATATAAATAAAAACCTAACAATACAGAAAATATAATAATTATAATTTTCATACGACCTTTTACAGTATTTGTGAATACTAAATACATACACATTGTTAAAATAAATAAAAGAATTAATTGAACCAAAAATGAAAGTTGCATAATTCTATATAATATTTCATAATATTTTATTTACATGGGTTCAGTTTATTACGATATAATTGACTTATTTTTTTTAGATTTAATGGTTCTTCATAATATTTAATATTACATATACCACAATATTTCAATGGTTTCTCATTACTTCCAAATTGTATCGTGTTTTGACCACTTTGAATATAAGGCGCTATACTATTTTTTGTTGCAACTAATTGATTATTTATAAATATATCTAATGTTCCATAATCATAATTAATTACAAATAAATTCCATCGTTGAAATAATATATTTGATGTTTTAAAAATAACATCTCTTTCATAACAATTTACCTCTTTTGGTTCAATTATATCAGATTCACATTTATTTGTTTCAATAATTAATTGTTTTGTATGATAATGATAATATATATAAGGAGTATAACCATAATTTAAAATCATACCTTCATAGTTTTCTTGATCTGTTTTTAATATTTCTGGATCAAAATATACCCAAAAAGATAATGCATAATGATAGTTATAATCATATATTTTATTCATTCTATTTATTGTTGTAATTAAATTACTAGCTTGTTGGTAAATATAATCATTTTTCATTGTGTTTACTTCATGTATTGTTGACAATATAGATGAATAACTTTCATTTGATTTCAAATAATTCTCATAAAGTTGATTTAAATCCGCAACACTTGAGATTTGTTCTAATTTATTTTTTATGCTTTGGTCATCTTTGATCATTGATTTTTCTATAATTTTTCTTTCTTTTTCATTAAACATTTTCATAATATCGAAATTTTGAATATCAGAATCTAATTTATGTACATCTTTATTATAGGAGTAATATTTAAAGTTGTCAAATATAAAAAATGGTATTCTATTTTGATAACTTGTTTCTTTATTATTGTTATTGCAAGTAAAATATGTTTCTTTATTATTGCATATATCTGTGAAACCAGTAATAAGATCATATTTACTTTCATCTGATTTTCTATCTAATTTTTTACAAACAAAAACATCTTGTAATTCATTTTCTAATGTAGTTTTATTATTTTCTGTAAAACTTGAACTCGTAATTTCATTTGATACATCTTTATAATTTACACAATCTACTTCAAATTTATAATCATTCAACTGTAAACAATAATCTTGAAATGTCATTCTGTCTTTTGATTCATCTTCAAATTCATTTATAATATCACTATTTAATGATAATAATGATTTCTCATTATTAAATAAATTACTGAAAAGAGAACCCTTTTTATTATTTCGACATTTTTCATACATATTATGATCATTCGTAACAATATATTTATCGTTTTCGTCTTTTGGATTAATACATACGATATTATTATCTTCACATTGAATTTTTTTATTCAAACATTCTTCTATTTCTTTCACCATTGTGTAATCACTTGTACTATTTTTTTTGTAAACTTTTCTATTTTTCAATGAATTATATAAACTATTTACAGAATCACTTTCTTGTGTGTTTGATTGATTATCTAAAGTTTTTTTCAATACTTTTGTTTGCTTGATGATTTCACGTTGTAAATAAGGTTTTTGAGAAGTAATACGTTTATTTAATTCATCATGATTCACATATACAACTTCTTTACCTAAATCTTTTGTTTTTTCTAATAATTTTATAGTTCCTTTTTCTTGAAATGAAAACTTGTGTAAATATGGTAAGACAACATACACAATAAATAGTAAAACCATAGTCATGATTAATGTTAATGTTGAAGATGGCGCATCTTTCATATCTTGTATTAGATAATTATAACCATCAACAATAAAACAAGGTATCACTAAAAGAATATTTAATATAATGTTTGTCGACTTTTTTAGATTTTTATTTAAAGAATATAATAACGCTAAAGACAAAATACCAAATATAATTACAAATGTAAATGAATTCTTTGAACTAAATAATAAAACTTTTTTAAATATAGTATAGACAATATAAAATATACAAAATGAAAAGAATAAATAACCTATTGTTGTTAAAAGTTTAAAAATATTACGACTTAATACATTTGAAGAACTTTGTTTTTCAAATTTTGATATACAAATATAAGACAAAAAGACAAATATTATAATACTGATTAGAAGCATAAATCTTGGAAATATATTTAAAATACCATACGGATTAAACATATATAAGTAAAATAACCAAAATATATACACATTTATCATTACGATTAATAATGTTTTATATTGTGAATCAGACATTTGTTTAAAAGCATAAATAATTGGATTTATTACTTTCCTTTTGAACTGATTTTGTATACTTGACATTTTTTTATTTTTTGATGATTCGTTATTTTTTGATTGTTCATTATTTTTTGATGATTCGTTATTTTTTGATTGTTCATTATTTTTTGAATCATTTGAAGAATTTTGATTGTTCATACTTATTAAAACCTCATATTATTTTTATTTGATTTTACAAATTTTCCATTGCTGTTTTTTCTCCATGACATTCTCGACATAAAGCTTCTAAATTATTTAATTCGTTTGTTCCTCCATGTTCTAATCGTATTTTATGATCTACTTCATACCATGCAGTTAATTGTTTCTTGCATTTATTACAAGTCCAATTTTGCAAAGAAGCGACATATTTTTTTTTTGTTTCACTCACACATCTTTTTGTAGATTTACCACCTGATTTATGTAATGTTTGTATTGAACGATAAGGTATATTAGAACTTAAGCTAGATGAACTAGATTGAAATAATGGCGTTATCATATCTTTTGAATCTTTGTCAATTGGCATGTATCTTATAAACTGATTTATAGTATTCATATTTTCATAAGTAAGTTTTGGAGAAGAGCCGACAATTTTAATTGCACCTAAACCAAAAATAACAATAATAGCCATTTTATAATATTTTTTATATGATTTTATTTTTTTCAAAATGTTAGTATCATAATACACATTGTAAAGTAATAGACCACATATCATAATTATCCATATACGAATATTCATTATAATATATATATACATCATAAATTATGATTTTATATATGATAATTTATGATTCAAATTTGTTTTCTACATACAAGTAAATACCTAAAAATACAAAGAAAACAACGATAAAAATATAAGTGTGAATATTATTTTTTTTCCACTTCTTGTATTTTATAGTTTCGCTATATAACTGTTGTTTAAAATGTTCATAAAATTCTTGTGAAGTTTTATAATTCATTTGATATATTTTACTAAAGTCATGATAAATATAATAACAAAATTCTTTCATGTCTTCGTTTGAATCAATATATGATTTTAAAGGTCTAATATGAATAATATCATATAGTTTATTCTGTATCGGCAAGTCAAAAAAAAAGAACGGTAACGATTGAAAAAAATCACAAACTCTTTTTTTGTTTGCTTTTGTAGGTATATAAAAGTATCCTAATTGGGATAAAAGTGATTCAATTGTTTCTTGTACAAAATATTTATTTATTTTCATTTATTATTAACAAATAAATATATTAAACATTTATGTTTAATTCATGTATCAATGTATAACGATACATCAAATTCAAATAATAAACGTTATGTTTGTAATAATTGTGGTATATATGGACATTTATTTTATAAATGTAAAAAACCTATTATGAGTTTTGGTATAATTTGTTTTCGAAAAAATCCAGAAACAAAACAAATACAATATTTAATGTTAAGACGAAAAGATACTTTGGGATTTGTAGATTTTTTAAGAGGTAAATATAATCAATATAATGATTTTCACTTATTTAATATTTTTAATGAAATGACAACTGAAGAAAAATTAGATATATTGAATTTATCTTATTGTGAACTATGGAGTCGTTTATGGAATAAACAAAATGAAACATACGATAAAAAAAATATGGAAAAGTTTAATTATGTAGTAAAAAATAAGAGAAAGTTGTTAGAATTAGATGGTTGGGATGAACCTGAATGGGGATTTCCAAAAGGTCGTAGAAATACAAAAGAAAATGATTTTGATTGTTCTATAAGAGAATTTGAAGAAGAAACAGGATATGAATCAAAATATTTAACAATGATTAAAAATGTGGGTTATTTTGAAGAAACATTTACTGGTTCAAACATGAAATCATATAGACATAAGTATTATTTATGTAAAGCAGATTTTAAACATACTCAAAATGAATCCCTTTATCAAAAAAGTGAAATTGGTAATCTTAAATGGATGACATATGAAGAATGTTTAACTAAAATCCGTAATTACAATTATGAGAAAAAAAATATGCTGTTCAAAATAAACAATATAATAAATAATTTATAGTTCAAATATATATACTATGAGTATTTCAAACGAAACATCTAAAATAACATTAAAAGAATCAAATGTTTCAAATACTATACAATTGAAGTATCCTCTAGTGAAAGATATTGAATTACAAAAAAAAATATCTATGAAAAAAGAATTTGCTTCTATGAAACAAAATAATAAAATCAAAATACTAAAAAAAGATGATTCTTCGTGTACTTATGATACATTTACATTAGCACCACATCAAGAATTTGTTAAAATGTTTATAAATTATCATACACCATATAATGGTTTATTGCTTTACCATGGTATGGGATCTGGTAAAACTTGCAGTGCTATTGGTATTTGCGAAGAATTCCGAAAGCATCACAATAAATATGATAAAAATTCTAAAAAAATTCTCATTATAGCCAGTCCAAATGTACAAGATAATTTTAAATTACAATTATTCGACGAATCCAAGTTAGTTAAGACAAATGGTATATGGAATTTAGATGGTTGTGTAGGAGAATCTTTATTGCAAGAAATAAAGTTTTTCGATATACAAAAACTCGATAAAAAAGAAATTGTATCTTTAATACAAAAAATCATCCGTAAAAATTATGAATTTGTTGGGTATGAAAAATTTGCAAAAATGATTAATCGTATTTGTGAAAAAGGTATTGTTTGGATGAAAAAATATAATGATCAAAACGAACTTATTGAAGAAAAAGGCGAACAAAATGAAAATGGAACATATGTTTTAGATAACAAAGACAATTATCAATATGTTGAGAAAAAAATAAAACTATACAAAAAGGTTAACGGAAAAAACGTGTATGATGGTTATGTTTTGACAAAATATTCATCTTTTTTACAAAAAATAGAAATGCAAAAAATATTCAAAGATCGTATGATTGTTGTAGATGAAGTTCATAATATTAGAAATATATCTGAAAATGAATCTATGAAATTGGTATCAGAAGCCTTTAAAGTACTATTGAAATACGTAAGACATATGAAACTATTGTTTTTAAGTGGTACACCAATGTATAATGATCCTAGAGAAATCATTTTTCTTATAAACTTATTGAATATGAATGATGGTCAAAGTACTATTAAACAAAGTGATGTTTTTGATCTAAATGGAAATTTTAAAAAAAATGGAGAAGAAAGGTTATTGCTAAAATGTAATGGATATGTTTCATATGTAAGAAGTGAAACACCTTATAAATTTCCTTTTAAAATTTTTCCGAATGACTATAATAGTTCAAAAAGTATTAAAAATATACCATATCCAAAAAAACAGTTTAATAATCTAAAAATACAATTACCTATTCAACATTTAGATGTATATTGTAATCGTTTAAGTATCTTTCAACAAAAAGCATATGAGAATATTTTATATGAAAAAGTAAAACATTTATCATCTCATGAAAATTATGAAAAGATGGAATCATTTAAATATTCTATATTACAAGAACCAATTAATGCACTTAATTTTTCATTTTGTGATAATGAAGAAAACAAATGTTATTCTGGAAAAGAAGCTTTTCAACAAATCATGAATTTTAATAATGAAGATGAAAAATATAATTATATAGATTCAGAAACTCGTGTATTTTCTATTGAAAATATTGAGAATTACAGTGTTAAAATTAAGAATATTTTAGAATCAATATTAAATAGTGAAGGGATTGTTTTAATATATAGCCAATATATCGAAGCAGGTCTTCTTCCTATGGCTATTGCATTAGAAGAAATGGGTATTAAACGTTGTCCTATTTCTAAAAGTAAAAATTTATTATATGATAGTGCAACAAAAACAACAACTGGATATTATTCAATTATTAGCGGTGATATTTTTTTGAGTAAGTCAAACAAAGAAGAATTAAAATATTTAAATCTGAAACAAAACAAAAGTGGAAAATTGTGTAAAGTGGTTTTAATATCCCAAGCAGGAAGTGAAGGTTTAGATTTTAAGTATTTACGCCAAGTACATATTATGGAACCTTGGTATAACTTAAATAGAACAGATCAAATTATAGGTCGTGCAATAAGAGACTGTAGTCATAAAGATCTACCACTTGAAAAAAGAAACACTCAAATATTTTTACATGCTAGTTACATTGAAAACGGAAATGAATGTGTGGATATGATGTTATATCGATTAGCAGAACTAAAAGCCCAAAAAATTGGTAAAGTTCAAAAACTTTTAAAATCAATTAGTGTAGATTGCCTTTTGAATACTAATCAACAAAAATTTGCAAGAACAAAACAAAATTTAATGATTACTTTGTCAAATAATAAATCAATAAAATATTATTTAAAAGACAAACCATATTCATCTATTTGTGATTATAATACTTGTAGCTATAGTTGTTATAATATAAATAATGAAAATTCCAATGAAGACCTATTTTCTTATGATATTGAACATATTGTTCGTAATCATTTGATTAAAAAAATTAAAAAGTTATTTTTGAAACAACATGTATATAAAAAAAAAGATTTATTATTCTTATTAGAAGATGAATTTATTTCTATTGACAATATTTATTTTGCATTACATTATTTAATTTCAAATAAAAATGAATATATTGTTGATAAACACGGTCGTAAAGGTTCACTCATTAATATCAAAGATTTATATTTATTTCAACCATCTGAAACAAATACGATTTTGTCTTTGAGAGAACTTCAAAAACCTTTTGAAAAACAAATTGATTCTATTTCTAAACTAAATTATTCAAATAATGCAAATAGATATAATAATAATTCTACACCAAATAAAAATAATTCATTTGAATCTGAAACATCATATGAATCTGCGAATAGTTCACAAACATCTAGTGAAAAAATCAATGAAAATGAAAATAAAATTATGAGAAAAATTAATAAAATGATTCAATTATCATTAAGTCAACATACAGAACGTTTTGATCCAAATAGTTCATATAACGAAATATTTCACTTGAGATTTGTTGATAATGTAAAATTCTTGTCTGAAATATCCAATACATTCAAAAAGATAGAAAATGTATCTACTCTTATTGTAATTAATCATATATTAGAATCTTTATTTATTAATGATGAATTGAAATTGATCAATTATTTATATCATCCAAAAACCATTTTCAAAACTGAATTGGAAAAAATGATAAAAACTATTTATGATTCGTCTACGTTTGAAAAAGATGACAAAAAAATAATTTTCTTAGTTGATTTGAATAAAAAAGTAAAAAAAACAAGTTTAGAAAAATTACCAATACGATCTCATATAAAACCATATATACGGAAAGAAACTTATTGGAAACCTTTACTCAAAAGTGAAGAAAAGGAAATAGGTTATGATAATATGG
>Ga0066364_10000206_pt1 | contig 12181 bp, 7 predicted proteins | sample Knorr_S7_td_Surf_FD_70970 | JGI IMG/M metagenome (GOLD analysis project Ga0066364, IMG submission 70970) | Marine microbial communities from Southern Atlantic Ocean transect - Knorr_S7_td_SurfaceA_ad_6m_LV_A | ecosystem: Environmental > Aquatic > Marine > Oceanic | place: Southern Atlantic ocean...
AGATCTTTATCAGTATAAAAATCAACTTGATCAAATAAAAATGTATTTTTAGCACTTGTTGTTAATTTATCTATCATATCAATATATTTTTGATGACCAGCACCAAAAGTAATAAATTTCTTAATAATTTTATTTTTAACAATTTTAACTTTTAATTGTTTCTTAATTAGTTCAATTTTTTCAGAAAAATTATCAAATGAATCAAAAACTAAATCTATTTTATCAAAAATATTATTTCTCCATTTAATTACTTTATTATCAACAAGAACAGTTCCTTTATTTAATATAGCAGCGAATAAACATAAAGAACTTGGTGATATTATTAATATTTTACTTCTAACCATATTATTAAAGTGGTTTGCAAAAATTTTTGTGCCACCTAAATATAACATTGTATTTTTACATTTTTTTAATTCTAAAATATCTGAATATCTTGAATTTTCACAATATATATTTATTTTTACATCAAAATTATTATTTATCGTATCGATCATATTTTTATAATATGAAAAATTAAAACCATAATTAATTAATCGGTCTGCCAAATCACCACGTCTAATATGAATAGATATCGAATCAATTACATCATCATTATTGTCTTCAAAATACATATTTCTTAAAAATGGTACTATTTTTAGGTTATAAATATCTTTATCAATTAATTTATTTACATACCAATCATATACCGTATGTGCATGAATTTTATAAACATTTGAAATTTTAAGCAAAATATTTTCGTATTTCATAGATAATTCTTGTAACTGATTTTTTAATTTTTTATATTCTTCAAATGATACACTTTTCCAATTTCGTACATTATTTATTTCTAAAGTATAATCAATATTATAATTATTATTAAACGAATATTTTTTTAATGATTTTTCACTAATTATTAATTGATTTTTCCAAGAACTATTATAAATAACATGCATATTTAACAGAATAGCTAAAATATGAGTTGTAAATATATCACATAACTTATGTCCTGATCTACCACCACTATTTTGATTATAAGTTATAAATAACATTATTAATAATAAGGATATTAAATTAAATTTTATACGATTGTAGTTTAAAAAAATAATAATTTTATTTTATTAAATGAATAAATTAAATTTATTTATTAATTTCAAACCTGAGAATATTGCATATGGTGGTGGAAATATTTTTTCTCTAAACTTAATTAAATTCCTAAAAAATAAAAAAATCAATATAATATATGAATTAAACAAAAATATTGATATATTTTTTATAATTGATCCTCATAAAGGACCTCATAAAAAATATGGATTAGAAGATATTGTTAACTTTAGAAATAAAATTAAAAAAGGTAAAATAATAATTCGTATTAATGACTGTGATAAAACAAGACCAAATGTTACAAAAGAAAGATCTAGAGAATACCAAATATTAAAATTTTATAAAGATATTGACCTTTTTATATTCAATAGTTATTTTATAAAAGAATATTATATGAATAAATATTCTCAATTAAAAAATATTAAACATGATATTATCTATAACGGAGGCAATGATGAAATATTAAAACCTAGAAAAAATTATACTAAACCTAAATGTTTAAAAATAGTCACACATCATTGGAGTGATAACATAAATAAAGGGTACGATACATATTATAAATTACATAAATTCTTTGAAAATAGGACTGATTATGAATTTATATTTATAGGTAGAAAATTTAATGACAATTATAAAGATGTACCTGTAAAAGGACCATATAAAGGTAAAGAATTAGCTAAAGTTTTGCAATCATGTGATATTTATGTTACAGATTCAAAATGGGATTCTTGTCCGATGCATGTAGTCGAAGCTATTTTAACAGGATTACCTATTTTATATACAGATTCTGAAGGTGGAGGTAAAAATTTATGTGAACTTCCAAATGAAAAAATAGGAGAATCATTTTCTAGTTTTCCAGATTTAATAGAAAAAATAGAATTGATAAATAATAAATATGATTTTTATAGAAATAATATATTGAAAAATTTAAATTTGTTTAATAATAGTAATTGTATGGATAAATATTTTAAAAAAATAATTTATTTAAAATAAATAAAAAGATGTAAAATTATATCTATCAGCATAACCTCTATTAAATTTATTTTTTATATCATTATATGATTTATTTGATAATCGATTCCATTTGTTTATTGAAATTTCATAAGCTTCTAAAATTTTTGAAATCAATAAATTTTTATTTCTATCTAAATTATCCTCAACACATTTCATTACTTTCCAATTATCTATATTATTTTTATATTTATCATAATCATATAGATCAAATAAGAAACCATTTTTTTTATTAACTACTTCATTAACTCCATTTATGTTTGAACATATACATGGGATTCCTAAACTCATTGCTTCTAAAACTGTAAATGGTAATCCTTCAACACTAGATGGTAAAATTAAATAATCAGAATTAATCAGTACTAATTTAACAAAACTAAAATCTACTTTACCATAATAAACAACATTATCAATATTCTTAAAAAACTTTTCTTTACCATCTCCTAATATTACTAATTCTAATTTATTTTTTAATATAGTATTTTTATTAATATGCTCGAATGCATTTAATAATAAATTTACATTTTTTTCATTACTCAATCTTCCTACAAAAACGATTCTATATTTAAAATCATCTCGATTTGTTATCTTATTCTCCACATCTACATAATTTACAAATCTCATTAACTTACACTTTAACTTATTTTTAATAAGTAAATCACTATGTATTTTATTAATTGTAAATACTTTATCTATATTTCTTTGATTATTTAATATCATTCTATTAAATGGATCCATAGAATTATGAGAAATTATATTAATTTTTTTATTTAATCTTATAATTATTTTAAATAGCTCATTTAATTTATTATTAATTACAATATCATAATTAGTATTATTAATATGATTTACAATATCATCATATGATTTTAATTTAATTATATCATCATTGTGAATTAAATCACATAAACTATCCTTTTTATAATCAAATTTATCATAATCTGATGGTGCTAAAGATAATACATATAAATCATATTTACTAGATAAATTTAAATATAATTGTTTAGCAGTTTTTTGATTACCTCCATATCCTTTTATACTTTTACTAATTAATAAAACTTTCTGTAATTTTTTATTTTTGTATTTTTTTTCTATTTCTGATAAATTTAATCTTTTATTATTAGAACCCCTATTAAATGCATAAAATCTAATAAATTTTCTATAATTATATTTTAAATTGTCATTTATTAATACTTTCATATGATGATTATGCAATTCTGATAAAGGATAATATAATTCCAATAATTTTGCTTGTCCATAAATATAATATAACATTTTATAATCAATAATACTTTTATTATAACCAACAACATCGTTATCAATTTCATTGTGTTTTTTTAACAAATCAATAAGCTTTATAGATATGTTATTTTTAAATTTACATAAAATAATAAATTCTTTATCAGATACATTATCTATTTTATATAATATTATATTGTAGTTTTGAAAATAATTTTTTTTACTAAAATCAAATAATAAATTATCATAATTATATATTAAAGTACCTTTTCTTTTTATTGAATATAATTTGTTTTTATCTAAATTATAAACTTTATTTGTATTTTTTATATCAAACTCTAATTCTATATAATTTTTAGAAATATTATTAAAAAAATTCTTATCTTTATTTTCATTATTATTTTTAATTGAATTATTTAAATTAATAAAATTATTTATTTGTTTTAAGTTACTATCCATGTTTTTAGATAATTTATACATATTTCCATGTTTTATAAAATTAGTATAATCTTCTATTTTTTCTAATTCTATATCCATATTATATAAAAATAAATAACAATCATTAATATTATTTGAGTAATATAAATTAGTTAATTTACTTTGTATTTCTAAATTTGCATAAATTTTTTCTTTAATATTAAAATGATTAGATGGAAATAATGTTTTATATTTATACTTACTATTATTCATTAAAAAAATATAAGTTTTCAAATCTTTAGGTTTAATATAATCATATTTTTTTAATTTGTCTTCCTCCTTAATTATATTATCTGTATAAAAAATTTTAAAATTCATACATTAATAAAAATAATAAAATTTTTTTTTAATAAACGAATTTTTTTTTTGTGAAAAAACTAATTTAAATAATATAATAATGAAAAAACTTATAATAATAACAACAGCAATAATAAGAGGGAATTACCATAATTATTCTATAGCTAAATTTTATAAAGATTATAATAATATTTTACAAAATTATGAAGTTTATCATATTATTAATATTGATAAACCATCGAATTTAGTAAAAAATTTTACAATTTATGAAACTATTAATTTATTTAATAATATTATTCCTTCTAATATAAAAAAAGAATACATAATTAATAATGATATTGGTTTTTTAAAGGCTTACAAAAATTTAATGAAAAAAATAAATGAGTTAGATTTATTATCTGACGAAAATTTTTATTGGTGGTTAGAAGATGATTGGTCTAATAAAAATTCATTTAATTTTCTCAAAATTGCAAATGAATTGTTTAAATTTAAAAATAGTGCATTTACTTTAGCAGAAAATGCTTCATTAGGATCTTTCCGAGCTGGACCATTTATGAATGGATCCTATTTTAAAAATTTTTTTAATATAGAACAATTAAATATAGCAAATGATACATGTGACCCGGAAAAACAAGTAAGAAGATGGTTATCAGGAAAAAATAGAAGAAATGGTAATAAAAATATTAATAGAAGAATTAATTCAAATAACAAAAAAATTCAAATAATATTATTAGTAACAAATAATAAAAAAATCGATTTTAAAAATTTAAATCATTGGAATTATCCTGGAGAATTATTTAATAAAAATATAATTTTTGAATTTCATATACTAAGAGTTAAAAACAAAAATTATTATCATAGTATTATCAATATCAATCAGAAAAAATATGAATTAAAAAAAATTAATTTAAATTCTCTTAAAAACATTTTTGATAATGAATATATAAAATATTATCATATTTCACCATTTATCTTTTATGATATTGGTAGAGATTTTAATGAAAAATATAATTTAAATAAGTGGCTCAATATAGAAGATAATACATCTTATAAAGATATCAAATTAAAAAATGGACATTTAGGTAATTGGAAAAATTTTAAAGATGAAACAATTAGAATGAATACTAAATATACTATGAATAATAAATTTAATTTTTCATTAATATTACTTATTCAAATATTACCATATATTTACAAAAATTATCATAAACATGGTATTAAAATAAATTTTAATTATTATTCACATTGTTATGGTAATTACCCTAATTTTAATTTATTTAATAATGTTTTATTTCATAATTATAAACCAACTATAATTGATATTGATGATACAACTAATGATCTTGTAGATTTAGTTAAAATTTATCATAATTATTGTGGTAAACAAAATTCAACAGATAATATATTTGATTTTCACTCTTATAAAAATAATTTCAAATTGGCTAAAAAATATTTTGATTATTTTTTTAAATTAGATGATAAAATTTTGAAAAAAAAAGAAAAATATTTAGATATAATTAAAAATAAAAAAACACTTGGAATAATATATGGAGGTACAAATAAATTAAACCCAATCAATTTTAATAAATTAATGAATTATATAGATAATGAATTATTAAAAAATAATTATGATAATATATTTATTTCTACTGATAGAATTTCTTATCAAAAAAAATTAGTTGAATCTTACAAAGATAATTATAATTTAATTATAATTGATAAAAATTTAGAACAATATGATAATAAATCAATAAATACTAAAAGATTAGAAATAATTCAAAAAAATATAAAAAAAATAAAATTATCTAATAATATTAATGAACGAACATCTAATGAAATGGATCTTAAAAGAAATTGTGTTATGAATACATTATATTTACATAATTATATTTTAGATAGTCTAATATTATCTGAATGTGATTTAGTATTAAAAGATCATCCTGATGAATTAGCATTATGTAAGATTTTAAATCCAGATTTAAATATTAAATTATTAACAAAATATCAAAATATTGTATGGCCTGATACTCATATTGAATTATATTCGATTTATAAAGATAATGAAGACTTTGATATAAATTAAATATATTAATTTAATAAAATATTTAATAATTTATAAAAAAATTATTAGTTTACAAAATAATATATTATAAAATATATTATTATGCCAAAATACTATTGTAATTATTGTAATTTTAGAACAGTACGAGAATACAATATGAAAATTCATTTGATTAATAATCATAATTATAAAAAAGAAAATTATAATACATATAATTTACCTGAAAATATAGATGACATATTAAATGAAATAAATATTTATGAATTTTTAAAAAAATATAAAAATAAAGATATTACATATATAACTAATCCGGGTAATGCCGGAGATTGTTTGATAGTTTATGGTCTATTTACTCTTTTTGATGAACTTGATATTAAAGTAAAAATAGGTGATCCATTAAAAACTTATCATAATCAAATTCTGTTTTACGCAGGAGGTGGTAACCTAGTTGGAATTTATCAAAATTGTAAAAGATTTTTATTAAATAATTTGAAGAAAAATAATGAAATTGTTATCTTACCTCATACAATAAAAGATGAAGATGTATTGATTCAAAATTTAGATCAAAATACAAAAATAATATGTCGAGAGAAACAATCATTTGCATATGTTTACAAAAATATTAAAAATAAAAATAATGTTTTCTTGTCAAAAGATACAGCTTTTTATATCAAAAATTTAGAACATTATAATAAAAAAACTACAAAAGAAATTTTTAATTCATTTAGAACAGATGGTGAAAAAACAGATATTATTTTACCAAATGATAATTTTGATTTATCTACTATCAAAAATGGAATTTATTGGATAAATAATTATGAATTAATTAAAACAGCAAATAAATTATTTGAACACATATCAAAATATAATAAAATATTTACTAATAGATTACATATTGCTATCGCAGGATATTTATTAAATAAAGAAATTCATTTTTATCCTAATATTTATTATAAAAATGAGGCAGTTTATGATTACTCATTAAAAGATTCAGACAAAATTACTTTTTATAAAAAAAATGATGATGTCGAATTACTTGTTGTGTTTTTATCATGCAACAAAAATAAAAAATTATGGAATAATATTAAAAATATCGGAATATCGAATTACATTATAATAGTGGGTAAAAAAATGAATAAAGAATATGAATTACAAGATAATGTATTATATATGAACTGTAACGATTTATATGATGGTCTTCCAGAAAAAATGATTTATTGTATTAATTATATTTTACAGAATGATAAATTTAAAAAATTCACTCATATATTAAAAATTGATGATCACGATAATAAGATATCTGAAAAAACTATTAATACAATAAAAAAATATAAAAATATACTAAATCAATATGATTACATAGGTCAACAAATAAATATTGGATCTAATGGAATTAAAAAATGGCATTTTAAGAAATTATCAAAAGAAAGTAGATGGTATAGAAAAGAATATACTGGTGAATTTGTTCCTTGGGCCGATGGAGGTTGTAGTTATATTTTAAGTAAAAGATCAATGTATTATATAAATAGTATTTTTAATCTAAAAAATATAGAAAAATTAAGAGATCAAGAAATATATGAAGATTTGATGATAGCTAAAGTATTAAAGAAATTTAATATTGTGCCACACAAAATATCATATGGTGTCGAAGGAGATAAATAATAAATATTTAAAATTAATAAACGTTCATAATATTAATTTTAAAAATTTAATATAAATTTACTTAAATGACTAAATATTATTGTAATTATTGTACTTTTAGAACTATAAGAAAATTTAGATTAGAATCACATTTAGAAAATAATCATACTGATTTAATTACAAAAAAAAATAAAAATATTAGTATTATATTAATATTTATACAATATTTTGATAATAATAATATATTAAAATCAATAGAATCTTTTTTTAAAAATTTTATGAATTTAAATTTAATTAATCATAAAATATGTATATTAAAAAACAAAAAATATAAAGATGATATTAAATTATTTGATGAATTTATTTATTATAATAAATATAATTTTTGTTTTGACAATATTATAAAAATAATAAAAAAATATGATTATTTAATTTTTATGAATGACACTTATAATTTAGATAAAGAAATTAATATTATTAGATCATATGGTATTTTTTTTAAAAATCTTAATTATAAACAGTTATTGTTAATACCTAATAAATTAAATCATCAAAATATATTATATTATGATAAAGTCTATTCAAAACCTATATTTATAGATATAAATTATGAAGATTTATATTATATTCATAAAAATATTGACATTAGACCAGAAAAAAATACTTTTAAAAATAATTATATAAATATTAATCATTTAGACTATCTTGGAGAAAAATATGTTAATTGGCCTTATTTTAAATTAGAACCATCTATAATTAAAACTAATATATTTAGTAAAATAAATTTATCACTTAATACCAATCTATATTTACAAAGAAATTTTTCATATGATTTTTATAAAAATAATTTTACTTCAATTAATATAAATAATAAAATATTTTCTGAAAATACAAATAAAATAGATAAAAAAAATTGGGAAAAAATGACTATAGTAACTGGATTTATTTATATCAACAAAGATGAAGGTTTTAAAAAACATAAATATAATTATATAGAAAAATCTAAAAATACATTAGAACTAAAAAACTTTATGTATATCTATATATCACAAAACTTATATGATCACGTTTATAATTTTAGAAAAAATTTAGGATTAGAAAATAAAACTAAAATAATTATTGTTGAAGAAAAAGATTTATACTTATATGATCAAATTGAAAAAATAAGAAAAAATACTGAAAAAAATATACCAACTTATCAAAATCCTCTCTATAATATGGCAGTGAACAGTAGATATAAATTTATGGAAAAATGTATCAATGAAAACCCATTTAATAGTGATTATTTTGCATGGATAGATTTTTCAGCTGGTCACATTGTTAATTTTCCTAAAAGCAAAACAATTTCATATAATAAAATAAATAAAATAAGATTAGCATGGATAGGAAGATGTAAAATAGAAAAAAAGAAAATGTTTTATCATCACAAAGCTATGGGAGGTGGTGTTTTTGCTGGTCATAAAGATATTATGTTAGAATTCATAAAACTACATGATTCTTATTTTAAAAGATTTATGGATTATGGTTATAACATTAATGATGATAAATTACTTTTTTTTATGTTTGAAAAACAACCTGAACTATTTGATTATTACTTTTCATCATATCATGATATTTTACTAAAACTTTAATATAATTTATTTTTAATATTATCTATTAAAAAATTATATTGTTCATCTGTAAATGTAATCTCTTTATAAATTGCATGATAACCCACAGGGTTATTATTAAAAATTTTCTCAACTGCAAAACTTTTATGCAATTGATAATCTTTTGTTATATTTAATTTTTTATTTGCAAAAAATATATCTTCATTCGATCCTGATATATTATTCAAATTATTATTTCTATTTTCTTCTGTACAATTTATCATAGTTTTCACTTTTCTTAAAGAAAAACCACCATTACCACCATTCTCACATTTATTATTATCCCATGGAGATCCTATATAGTCAAAATTAAAATAAATATCATCTATTCTTCTTAATATTAAAGCATCTGTTTGTATAATTAAAACACTATCCCAATTTAAAAAATTTTCCCAAAATTGAGGTGTTTTTAAAATTTTACTATAAATCTTTTGACCTATATTATTAAAATTATATTGAACTAATTTAATATTTTTCCAATTACCAAAATTTTCATATATAAATTTTTTATTTACATTACCATGAACAATACATAAACTTATCTCTTCTGGTTTATAAATTCTTAAAACTGAATTTATTACATGTTTTATACTATCCATTATTCTAAATTCAATCATACATATAATTAATTTACCTTTTTTATTAAATTCAGGTATGTAATCTATTAATGATATTTTTGAAATAACATCATAAAATTGATTTTTTCTATGATGTAACCTTTTATGATTATCTATATGTCTTGATTTTCCAGATCTAAAATCACATTCAGGACAATACCAGTTCCATTTACCCATTATACTATAAAATATATAAAAATTTATTATAAACTTCTTTAACAAAAGTGTCAACTAGAAGACGAAAACCAAAAACGTACATAAAATAAATATATAATTTTAAAAATTAAATAATATATATATATATAATGCCTAGAGTTAGAAAACCACTTGAATTTATTACTAATGATTCAATATGTTGTGAAATTGGTGTTTGGATGGGAGATTTTTCTAAAGAAATATTAGAAAGGAAACCAAAAATGCTATATTTAATAGATCCTTGGTTATTTCAATCTGAATTTCCAGGTAGATGGTATGGTGGCAAAAAAGCTAAAACACAAAATGAAATGGATACTATATATAATAATATAGTAGAAAAATATGAGAAATTTCCTAATGTCCATATTATCCGTAAAAAGTCAGAAGATGCATTTCAAATAATTTCAGATAAATTTTTTGATTGGATATATATAGATGGTAATCACGAATATGAATTTGTTTTGAAAGATCTAGAAAATTCACGCTTAAAAGTTAAAAATAATGGTTACATTACAGGAGATGATTACATATGGAAGAATAATAATGGAATAAAAACTGTTAAAAAAGCTGTTGATGAATTTGTAGCTAAATATGATTTAGATATAACAATATATCCTCATGGACAATTTGTTATTATAAATAAAATAGACTAATACGAGCATAGGTATAATAATCCAAGTGATCATAATTTGGATAATGAAAAAACATATATTTTGTGGTTAATTAAATTACGAAGTATATAAAAAATTAATTTACACAAAAATAAAGTATTTAAATTTAATGTTTATTTAAAAGGTGTAAACTTCTTTGACTGCACTAATTTTATAATCTTCGCCTTTATATTGTGGTATATTTATATATTATAATGATGATATTTTTCAAATAAATCCTTTGTTATAAAATTGTATTCAACTAATTTTTGTAGAGCTTTATAATCAGTATCTTTATAAATACTTAAAAAGTTTTGTATAGCTTTAGGTGATAAATAATTATCTTGATTATTTATATTTTTTCTGATAATTTTATTTTTAATCTTAATATTTAATAATTCCCCCAATGATTTCATATTATCATCCATATTTTCACAAGTTCCTACGAATATTATTTTATAATAATTTTTTTCAATAAAGTCTCCATAATTTAAATAAAAATTATACCCTTTAAAAAATCCCACATAACCGTATCCGGATATTCCATAAGTATATTTAATTAATTCTTTACTATCATTCATTTTATCTAAATTATCAGAAGTCAATGATTCTAAGAAATCATTTACATCTTTGAATCTAGTTATAAGATAATCAAATCTTTGTGAAAACATATATTTTTTTCTATTAATAATTTTTTGTCTGATTCTTTCATATCCAATATTGTTTTTAATATTAAGTTTACTAACATCTTGTATTGTACTACAATCAAAATTAATTAGATATTTAGCAAAATTATATGCTGAAATTAAACGATTTATTGGATTTCTTATCCATAATATTATATAATCATTATCATTAACTATTATTTTACTATGTGATTCTTTTATTTTAAAATTATAACTAATAGTTGTTCCACCACATTTACCTACATGAATAAATTTTAGATTATTTTTATTCAATAAATAACTTAAATTACACTTTTCATTATATTTTTTCATATTATATTTATAACTTAATTTATATAATGGTATTTTCACTCCGTTAATATGATTCTTTACCTTATCTGATAATTTATTTAGTAATCCTTGTTTTTGTATATAATGTGGTTCAAGAGCTGATATTTTATGTGTCAAATTCCATAATTTTTTAAATGTATTGTCAGAATTATACAAATTATTAAATAAATAATGATGTCTAAAATAATGATCAATTTTATTATGATTTTTCCAATAATTAATTATTTTTTCTTTCCACTTTTGTATA
>Ga0066364_10000208_pt1 | contig 12132 bp, 11 predicted proteins | sample Knorr_S7_td_Surf_FD_70970 | JGI IMG/M metagenome (GOLD analysis project Ga0066364, IMG submission 70970) | Marine microbial communities from Southern Atlantic Ocean transect - Knorr_S7_td_SurfaceA_ad_6m_LV_A | ecosystem: Environmental > Aquatic > Marine > Oceanic | place: Southern Atlantic...
AATTTCTAAAAATGTCTCGCACAAACATTGAACCGCTCCTTACTGAAGATGATAACAGATATGTTATGTTTCCAATTAAAGATGATTCCATATGGAAAATGTATAAAAAACAAATGGATTGTTTTTGGCGCGCGGAAGAAATAGATTTATCAAAAGATTTATCCCAATGGGAAAGTCTAAATACAAATGAAAAATTTTTCATAAAAATGATATTAGCTTTTTTTGCTGCTTCGGATGGCATTGTTCTTGAAAATTTAGGTTTGCGATTTCTTGGTGATGTTCAATTAGCAGAAGCTAGAGCATTTTATGGTTTTCAAATTGCAATGGAAAATATTCATTCCGAAACATATAGTCTTTTGATTGATACATACATTAAAGATCAAGATGAAAAAATGAAATTATTTAATGCCATGGAAAACTACAAATGTATTGAAAAAAAAGCAAAATGGGCACAAAAATGGATTAATGATAAACGTTCTAGTTTTGCGACTCGTTTGATTGCATTTGCTTGTGTTGAAGGAATTTTTTTCAGTGGAAGTTTTTGTTCTATTTTTTGGTTAAAAAAACGCGGTCTCATGCCAGGATTAACTTTCAGTAATGAATTAATTTCACGTGATGAAGCTCTTCATACAGAATTTGCAATTTTACTTTATAATAAATTAGAAAAAAAACTCCACAAAAAGAAAATCATAGAAATTTTAACAGAAGCAATTGAAATAGAAAAAGAATTTATTTGTGAAGCATTACCTTGTAAATTAATTGGAATGAATTCAGATTTAATGGCAAAATATATTGAATATGTTGGAGATAGATTGGCGATGCAATTAGGTATTGATAAAATATATAATTCTCAAAATCCATTTGATTTTATGGAAATGATTTCTCTTGAAAGAAAGACAAATTTCTTCGAATCACGTGTAAGTGATTATGCACTGGCTGATAAATCTTTCAAAGAAGATGCGTTTAGTTCATCTGCGATAGAATTTTGAAAAACACAATGTTGACAGTGCTATATTTTGAATTTCAAATAAACTATTGATGATAGGTCTCTCATAATAATTTGGATGAAGACCGAACAACAAAGATGATAATGATATACAAAACAATATTATAATATATGAATTTTTCTCGCCAAGTAAAACAGGCAAAGTGTATATATCATTTTTTTGGTCTTCTTCTATATCATTTATATCAGCTAAATTTGTCGTTGCAAATAAGATTAACATACAAGGAATTATATCATTCAAATCATACAAAATATTATAATTATGATCGTGTAAAACACATGGCATAATGATAGTAGCAAATGTCCACATAAACGATACATATATTGGTTTTAAAATAGAAACATATTTTTTAAGATCTTTGTAATATTCACTTGTATATAATAAACTCATAATAATAGTGCTATTTTCTATATCAAGATCTCTATACAATATAGTTCCAATCAAGTAAAATGATAAACAATATGATAATTTATAGATGTGTCTATATTTTAATATTGTCAAATATAATGTTTCTTTTTTGGTATCTACTGGTTTTAGTTCGTATTCTAAAGCATCTTTATAACGATCTTTTCCATATGTATAATATCCAATGAGAAATTGCAATCCTATTAATTTGAAACTACTAATAGAATAACCGTAATGTAAATGAGTGAATAATTCAGTAATTATATTTAATGGTACACCAATATCTGCACCATTTATCCATTCCATGTCATTCATTTTTAACGGTTTGTATAATGGATAAATGATATTTTTTCTAATAGGTAATGAAGATACAAATGATGAGACAAATAAAACCATATATATAGTAAATTGTTTTATTTTTGATGAAATTTCTGTATTATAGGAATGATTTTTTTAGAATAAGATTCTTTGTCATCATTATTTTTTTGAATAAAAAATAATTTATTAAGTTGCTTGGCCCACGGACGATCTAAAGCATCAAAATGACTAAAATCTTCTAATACTACTTTTTCTAAAGTTACATTTTGTAAATCTGACAAATCTTTTTTTAATGAATTGATTGGAGGTACTAAAGGTATAAATCTCCATTTAGAAGAACTTTTGTGCTCAATTAATAAAATATCTAAATCTTTCGAATCATTTTCCTTGTCATAATCATCTACATTTGTCTTTGTATTATTGTTTTCTTCATTTGATACTTTTTTATGAAATATCGAAGGCATTTTATTACCAACATAACTTTTTAAGTTATCAAAGTGATTATCTTCAAATAATTTTCTAATATTTTCATCTACAGAATCTATATCTATATTTGGATATAAAGATAGTTTTTCCATTTTATCAAAAGGATTTTGTTTTATTGTTTTAAACTCAATAGGTTCAATCATAATTACTTTAGGTGTTATATTTGTTGTATCCAATTCTTCATATTTCATTAAAAGTGTATTTGCACCACTAGAATGCGAGAGAAAAATTATATCATTTTGTAATTGTTTTAATTCTTCATTTAAGTATTCTATATTATAATCTTGTGTAATTGTTTTTACGTCATACACATTTTGTAGTGAATTTAAAAAATCTCCATAAAATTCTCGAGGTATTTCATTTTTAACACTAGCAGGAAAAAAATATATATTTGGTCGTAGATTTGAATTATGAGGAACGATATTATAACTTGCCGTCATCGTAAAACATAACAATGTTATTAATGTTTTCAACATGTTGTATTATATTATAAGTAAACTTTTATTTATACTATATTTTTTAAAAAATAATTATAATATACAAGCAAGATGAAATTTTATCATCTATGTGCGCTACTATTGTCTTTGTTTCCTTTCAATCATTCTTTCGATATTTTTACGAAGAAAGAACAAACTAAACTAATGTATTTTCCATTCATAGATCATCAAAAAGAACATATTGACTTAATACAACAAGAAACTGGTAAAGAGATTGTTCTACAAATATCAAATATGTTACCTAAATTCGATACAGTTGGACATGATATATTGAGAGCAAATCATGATTTTATAGATAATGTTCTACATAATGAGTTGTTATCTCATGAAGCAAAAAAAGCACTTATATTGGGATCTATTAAATTGGCCCAACATGGAGATGATATGGGTTCATTTATTTTACAGCAATATTACAACATTGTTGAAGCGTGTTTGTGATTCAATCATATGAAATATGTTAAAATGATTTCATATAATTTAAAGTTAATTACATTATGATTATATTATGCAATTACGTTGGTTAAAATTTATTTACAATGGTTTTCTTACAGGAATGCCTCCGATTACATATAATGCAATGACAAAAACAACATTTCATGCCCCATTTACAATTCATCCTAAAAGTGTGTATTTCAATTATGCTTTAAATGAATCCCAAAAAGCATATATACAAGATTATATATATCAATTTGACGAATCGATACAAATGGTTCCTGTAAAAATATTTGAAAATGAAGAAACACCGAAGTATTATTTAAGTGTAAATGTATACAATTGTTCAAGTCCTATATTTTTTAATAATAAAGAAAAACACATATGTCGATTAGAAATAAATACATATATAAAGACAAAAGACAAAATCGGGACAATGTTATTAGATTATACGTCAAATGAGTTATCATTAGATCCTATAAATGGTTTTAAACAAAAAGAACACTTAAGTTATGATTTTCCAAAATGCAAAAAAAATCATGCAAAAATAACTAGTGATTCACAAAATGATAAAATTCATTTTAATACTCATTTTTTGCCTTTAAACTATCATCCGCCTAAATTTAATGTTAAATTACACGATGATTTATTAAAATATAGTGATCGTATATATTATAAAAATGGATTATATGATAAATTATATTACGATTCCTCTTTAACACAATGTAAAATTATTGTATCCTTATATCATTATCAAAATTATTTTCAATATAAAGATTTATTCTTCAAAAATCCAATTAGTGTTTTTTACTTTGATAAATCGATATATTTTATTGGAGGTATGTGGGATAATTTGTTTACAGATACTTGATTACATCATTTACAGTTTCTAACCCACCTTCCATCCAAGCTTGCTTTTGTGATATCGCCTCGCCTAATACATATATATTTTTCAAAGGATTTTTAATTTTTTTATATAAAGTCATTGAATCGCAATTTGGTTTCCAATGATGACACCCAATTGTCCACAAATGTGTTTTGAAATAATAAGGTTTTGAAATAGATTTATGAGGAAATAATAAGTGCAATTCTTTTTGAATCATATCACATATTTCTTGATCTTCTTTTAAAATCATTTTACTTTTATTTTTCAAAAAAGGTTTAATATCATCTCCATCTGTATATGATATCATAATCAATCCACTATTATAATCAATAGGTATAATTTGTCTTAAAAAAGAATTTGTTACTATTTTAGGCATTTGATCAAACCATACTTTACCTTTAACTTTATTATATTTCGCATAAATTCTTAACAAAGGGGAACTATGAATAAAAGACAAATATGGATATATAGGTTTTAATAATTTAAATTGTTTCAATTGTTCACATTTTACAGCAATAATAAGTTTATTGGCACAATAAGTTTTATTATTTGTTTTTATTTTATATAAATTTGTTTCATTATCTTCAATAATATTTTCAACAAATGAATTCAATTTACAAGTAATTTGTCTTTTGTCTTTGTGATTCAATATAATTCTATAACATAATTCACTTAATCCTTCTTGTAAAACATAAAACTTCTTTGAAATAAAATCTGTTTTAAAAGACAAAATAGAATCATATGCATTCATTTTAGTAATTTCTGAATCATAACCAAAAATATCAATAATTTTTGAACTCCATGTATTATTTTTAAATATAAAATCTATCCATTGTTTCATTGTATGTTTTTGAATAAAAGATTTTGAATATTTTGCACTTTTTTTGATTAATATAGACATGATTGTTTCAAAAGTAGCATTTACTTCATGAAATGGTATTACAATATTTTCCTCATTTTTATGTAAAAACATTTTTGTATTTTCTAAAGGAATTTTATGACATTTGTATTTCTTTATTAAAGACAAAAGAATAATATGATTATCATTAAATCTTGCGCCACCTACTTCATATTGGGGTCTTTTATGTGTAAATAATCTACCACCCCAGTAATTTCGTTCGTCTAATAATAATATTGATTTTGTTTTGTCTTTTTTGTGCAATTGTTCCAACGCATATAATCCGGTGATACCTCCACCAATAATAATATAATCATACATTTGAATGAATTATATTATATATATAATTTTTTTTCAATAAACTTATTAATAATTTATATTTCAATTTAAAGATTTCTACAAAAACAACATATAATTATAAACTATGAGTCGTAATGTTCTCATGATAAAAACAGTACAAATTGCTCCATTTAGAACATTGATGGTTGCTTTAAAAGATATTTTATTGGAAACAAACATATCTTTTCATAAAGATGGAATCCGTATTATAAATATGGACAAATCAAATACTATTTTAGTAAATATGCATTTAGGTGCTGAAAATTTTGAATATTATGAATGTAATCGTGAAAAAATTATTGTTGGTGTAAATATGTTACATTTTTTCAAATTAATTAATTCAATTGACAATGACGAAACATTAAGTATTTATATAGAAGACAAAGATTACACCCAAGGTGTTGTAGAATATTTAAATTTAAAATTTGAAAATAAAAATATAAAACAATGTAAAATACAAAAACTTAAATTGATTGAACCAGATCAAGAAGAACTTAGTGTTCCAGATGTAACATTTTCATCTATTATTCATATGCCTTCTGGCGACTTTCAAAAAATTATTCGTGATTTAAACAATATTTCGGATAAGTTGGAAATAAAATCTGTACAAAATCAACTTATTTTTAAATGTGATGGTGCATTTGCAAATGTAGAAATCGTTCGTTCTGAAAGTGATGGAGGTATGGGATTTACACAAAAAGACAATTCGATAATACAAGGAGAATTTTCTCTGAAAAACTTAAATTATTTTATTAAATGTACAAATTTATGTAATCATATTGAAATATATTTGGCAAATGATTTACCATTGATTGTAAAATATAATGTAGCTTCTTTAGGAACTATAAAATTAGGATTAGCACCAATTCCTAACGTAGATTAAATATATAAATTATAAAAAATATATATTTAATTTATAATGATGAATATTCAATATGTTATACAAATAATATTAAGTATTTTGAGTATCGGTATACTCATGAGTGTGTATAAATATTTAGGAGGATTAAAAGAATGCAGTTGTTTTGTATCTAATCAACATCCGGAATATAAAATTAATATAGAATATTTACAATTTTATCAAATATTGGAAATTATGACATTGTTTATTTTTGTAGTTTTATTATTGTTATATAAAAACAAAATCCATTATGGTGGTAATAATGGTATGAAATTTTTTATATTTATTACTACATTTTTATTATTGGGACTTACTGGTTATATGTCTTATAATTCAATGCATATGTATTTCTTATCAAAAAAAGATTGCACTTGCGTAAATCAATGGCAAAAATATATTGTTTATATTCAAGGTGTTTTCAATAGTATATACTTCTTACGATTATTATTTACTATATCTTTAGTATTTTTGATGATTACATTTAACTTGAAATGATTATTTATCTTTTTGACGTAAAACTTCTATATAAGTTGCAAAATATTTTTTACTTATTTTCAAATTCTTTTCGTACAAACTATAATGTTTATACAAACTATGAATATTGTCTTTGATATTTATATTTTGTTTTAAAATATATTGTTGTATTTCATTTTTTTTATTCCATAGTCTACATGATAAATTATGAATACTTTTATTATTTAAAATAGTATATTGTTGATAATATAGTTGTACAATCATATTAATTGCTTGCTCATTTAAATTAGTCTTTTTTGTTTTATGATAATCGTGAAATATGTGTAAAATTTCACTTATTTCAAAATAATATTCGTTGTCATCATAAACAAAATTTTTATCCCAAAAATCTCGAAATAATTGAACCGTAGGTATTTCTAAACTATATACGCCTTTTAGTATATTATTATTTTCATCATATTTTTGATTATAAAATGAAAAGATAGAAGTTAAAAAATCATGATGACTTGTAAATATGTGAACAAATAAATCATTTTTTTCAGTATATTGTTTCCATAAATATATTAATTCTTTCTCATCCATGGAACTTGATATTTTTTCAATGAGATAATCTTTTTGAAATAAATCAATTGTATTTTGTTTATTATTATTTGTATAATAATATATATTTTCTTGTATTTCAGTCATATCACTGCCTATTACGCTATCCAAATAAGTATCCACATTATTATATCGATTAGAATAATATATTGAAACACATATTAAGTTTACACAAAATTGCTCTTTGAAATTAAACATATCATAACAAATCGGTTTACAAGGTATCAACCATTTATAACAATTTTCATGATCTTGAGTATATTTAAACTTATACACATTGAATACGTTATTATTTCCAAAATACATTGAGATATATTTATTTAATTCGTTTAAGAATGGTTTAATATGATTCCTCATAAAAATAACATGTTTATAATTCTCATCATCCATATTTATTTGAGGATTTTTTAATACAATATTACCTAATGTAATAAGAAATACTTTAGTATATTCTTTATTTTCAAAAATAGTAGGTGTTAATACATTTAATATATTTTGTATTGTATCTGTATCCGGAATTGTATCATAAATCGAATTTAATTTTATATTACGCATAATAGACTGTTTTGTTAAGTTTTTTAAACTCATATCCATATTATTTCGATATTCTTTGAAATTTGTAATAAAATAAAGTATGTTATGCAACATGTTGTCTTCATTTAATAATAAATAATTGTTATTGGTATAATTAAAATAAATTTTACTCGTTTTATTAAAAAATATCATATTACTTGATAAAAATTCATTGGTTATGTTTTTTATAATAACGCTTTTACTTTGTTCTGATAATTGAGATTCATGAAAATCGTTCAATTGCTGTAATAATTGATTCAATGAATCATTTTGAATTGCATGAATTTTAATTTTTTGATATATTTTATCAACCTCATTTTCCATTTAATCATATATACAATCATTCTTTATTTCATGATTTAATATAATTATTATATTGATTTATACAATAGTTTAATGAACGATTTTTATATTTTAAATAATATTGCTCATATTTTGTCTTTCTTTTTAAGATTGAAATTGTTGTATCATTTTTATTCTTGTTATATACATTTTTCCATGGCAAATCACCATTCGAATAAAGATAGAAAAAAACGTAAAAAAGAGATATAATATCATCATAATAATCATAAATATATGGTGTTTTATGTAACCGATAACTACAAAACAAAGGAGTTCCAATAATGTTTTTTACATAATTTTTATTTTGTACGCAAGATAATCCAAAATCAATCATATATATAGTTCCATTTTCATTGATCATAAAATTATCGGGTTTTATGTCTCTATGTACAACATCTATTTGATGAAGTTTTTTTAATTGGTACATACAATTTTCAAAAATATTTTTCTTTTTTTGGAATTCAAATGAATTGTTTTGAATATAAGTTTTCAAATCAAAAGACAAATAATCCATAATGATATAATGATATGTTTTGTACTTACCAAATGTTTTAAATGCAACAATATCTTTCATTTGATTTTTTTTCAAATAAATATACATTTTTGTTTCATGTGTCATTAATTTGGTAGATATTTCATTTGGATCATTGTTTATTTTTATCGCTACTGTTGTTCCTTTTAATTTATGTTTGGCTTGAAAAACACTTGTAAATGTACCATTTCCTATTAAACGAATCAGTTCATATTTTTCATCAAACATTAATGATTACATAAAAAACGTTTAAAGCTTTAAATATAATTCACATATATCATGCAAATTATACAAGATTTTAAAGATTATACAAATAATACTTTCGAATTAAGTCCTTTTCAAGAAAAAGCGTGTCAATCTATCATTCAAAACAAGCATGTGTTAGTTACTGCACATACTGGTTCGGGAAAAACATTGCCTGCAGAATTTGCTATTTATTATTTTGTTCACGTATTGAAAAAAAAAGTCATCTATACATCACCAATCAAGGCCTTAAGCAATCAAAAATACAAAGAATTCAAAGATAAATATAAATCTATGGAAGTTGGTATTTTAACGGGTGATATTAAACATAATCCAGAAGCCGATATTCTTATTATGACAACCGAAATCTTACAAAATAATTGTTTCAAACAACAAAATAGAGGTCTATTTTTAGACTTTGAAATAAATATGGAAGAAGAATTAGGTTGTGTTATATTTGATGAAGTTCATTATATTGATGATGAAGATAGAGGAACGATTTGGGAACAAACTATGATTATGTTACCAGACCACATACCATTCGTAATGTTGAGTGCTACAATTGGACAAAAAGAGATTTTTGCAAAATGGATTGAAAAAATCACAAATAAAGAAGTGGTTATTTGTCATTATGATAAACGTGTAGTCCCTTTGTGTTTCTATGAATATTATAATATTCCAGATAAATATGTTTCCAATATTAAAGATAAATCAAAAAAAGATTTATTTCATAGTAAATTAAAATCAAATTTGAAGAAAATAAAAATGAATGACTTTTACGATTACAACATTCTTAAAAATACGAAAAAATGTAATTTTGAATTATCGAAAGATAAATATCATGTAGCACAAAAGTTTGTAGTGAACGAATGTTTAAAAGAATTACGAGATAATGATATGTTCCCTTGTTTAATGTTTGTATTTTCAAGAAAACAAGTAGAACATTATGCACAACAAATTACAACTCCTCTTTATTTAGAAGGAGAAAAAGATTCATATATTGAACCTTATTTTCGTCAAAAAATAGTAAATCATTTTTCAAATTGGAGAGAATATATCTCTTTACCTGAATATAAATTCTATGCAGATTTATTGGAAAAAGGTATTGGTATTCATCACGCTGGTATGTTACCAGTATTTAGAGAAATTATGGAAATAATGTATGAACAAAAATATATTAAATGCTTAATAGCAACAGAAACATTTGCGATCGGTCTAAATATGCCTACACGAACTGTATTATTTACATCTTTATACAAACATGACGGTAATAAAATGCGAATGTTGCGAAGTCACGAATTTACACAAATGGCTGGGAGAGCTGGAAGACGAAATTTAGATAAAATAGGTCATGTTATTTTAATGAGTAATTTTTATGAAGATCCAAGTGAAACAGAATATAATCATTTATTTCAAACAACACCAAAAGTTCTCAAATCTAAATTTCGTATTTCTTATCATCTTGTTTTGAATTATTTACATATTTATAGTGAAGATGATTTTATTCAAATGGTTGAAAAATCATTGATGAATATAGATATTGAAAATCAAATTAAAAAAAATATAATAAACTTGAAATCATTAAAAAATGAATTACAAGTTTATGAAAATATGATGACTGCTTATGACTTTAATCTAATTGAATTTTTTAAACATTATGATGATATAAAAGAAAAAATGAAATTATCTAAAAATAAAGAGAAAAAAAAATTAAGTCGTGAGATCAAAAACATTGAAGAAACACACTCTCAACGCATGAAACAAAAACATATTTATGAAAAATATACTAACTTATTACTTTCAATTAAACAAGAGAATATAGAAAAAGAATTTGCAGAAAATTATATTAAAGAACAAATAAAAGGACTGTATAATTTACTTGAGAAAAATGGATTTATCGATGGTAATAAAAAACCTACACAAAAAGGTCTTAATGCTTGTTATTTACACGAATTACCAAGTTTAGTATTTTGTGACTTTTATGAAAATAATAATAAACTAAAAGATTACAATGAAACTGAGATTATTTGTATTTTATCATGTTTTTATGATTTAAAAGTAAAAGATGACTATAAAGAACATAATCCTTCTTGTGTTAAAAGAGAATTATCATATATTAAAGAGAAAATGAATTATTATATTGACAATGAATTTAACTTTAATTTGTATATTACATGTAAATATAATTTACAATATGATTTAATGGAATATATAAAAACTTGGTATGAAACGATAGAAAATGAAAATCAATGTGTAGAATTTCTTAATACATTGAAACAAGAAAAAGATATATTCATTGGTGATTTTATGAAATGTTGTATGAAAATAATCAATATGTGTAATGAATTGAGTGTTTTTTGCGAAAATGATATGAATTTTGAATTATTAGAAAAAATTAAAAAAATACAAACAAAAATTCAAAAACATATAGTAACAAATCAGTCTTTTTACTTGTAAAAATTATTGTTCCATTAATTGTTTTACTTTATTTATGTATTCTTTCATACATAATTCTTTTGATTTAGATTTATTGTTGTTCCAAGATTCCCATTTTTTTTGAGCTTTTATATTGAATAATCCTGAAGGTTTTGTTTCATTGATATCTCCACAAGTGACTTGTTTATATTTTCCATATAAATACAATAAATCGTCATCTTTAGGACGTTGTGGTAAAAGTTTGACTAATTGACAATATTGATTGAATGTTGTACTTAAATCATCTAATTTCGACATTTATAATTATATTTGATATATTTTTTATATGAAAACAATTCAAAATTAAATCAAATTATAAAACTATTTATTTTCATAAAACTTTTTATCGAATTATATTAAGTAATGCTTATCCAATTCAATGAAAATATAAATATTATGTTTTTATTGTTATTAATAATTATTCTAAATTTGAATATAAATATATATAAATATAAATATCGTGAAGGGGCTTGTGGTAAAAAATGCAAAAAAGTAAAGAAAAAGAAAAAACAGAAAAAACAAGAAGCACAAGAAGCAGAAGAAGCACAACAACAAGAAGAACTCGAACAAGAACAAGCAACTGCAGATTATAGCACAGATTATGATGAGAATGAAGAATATGTTCCTACACCACAAGATGATCCAAATGCAGAACCAATACCATCGACTTTAGACTTTCCTCGTACAGAATTAAAAAGTTCTAACGATCGAAAACAAGCCGGTC
>Ga0066364_10000211_pt1 | contig 12068 bp, 11 predicted proteins | sample Knorr_S7_td_Surf_FD_70970 | JGI IMG/M metagenome (GOLD analysis project Ga0066364, IMG submission 70970) | Marine microbial communities from Southern Atlantic Ocean transect - Knorr_S7_td_SurfaceA_ad_6m_LV_A | ecosystem: Environmental > Aquatic > Marine > Oceanic | place: Southern Atlantic...
GGAGATATTTTTGGAGATTTATTTGGAGATGTTTTTGGAGGGAGAACTCAGTCAAGGACAAGAAGAGGAAATGATCTTCAATTTAAGCTTGATCTTAATTTAAAAGAAGCAATATTCGGTATTAAAAGACAAATTACTATTCCAAAACAAGTTGGATGTAATAATTGTAATGGAAGTGGAGCTAAACCCGGATCAAGTCCCTCAGTGTGTGGGCAATGTAACGGTTCAGGACAAATCCGGATGCAACAAGGATTTTTCTCAGTTCAGCAAACGTGCAGTACCTGCAGAGGTCAGGGAAGCATAATCAAAGATGTATGTGATTCATGTGGCGGTAGTGGGATTGTGACTAAAGAAAAAACCTTATCAATCTCTATACCACCTGGAGTAGACCAAGGCGATAAAGTTAGACTATCAGGAGAAGGTAATGATGTTCGAGGAGGAACTAGTGGCGACCTTTATATTGTTGTAAATATAATTCCTAACAAACTTTTTGAAAGAGATGGTAGGGATCTGTACTGTGAAGCACCGATAAAATTTGAGACAGCAGTACTAGGTGGTTCAATTAAGATACCTACATTAGAATCATATATTTCACTAAAGATACCAGCTTCAACACAAACTGGAAAAATATTTAGAGTGCAAGGAAAGGGGGCAACCTCTGTGCATGATTCCAGAAGAGGTGACTTATTATGCAGAGTAGTTGTAGAAACCCCTGAGAATTTATCAAGTGCACAAATAGATGTTTTTAAGAAACTATCTAGTCAAACTAATGAAAAGAATTATCCAATTAGCAAGTCATTTTCTTCTGCGGCAGATGATTTTGTAAAGTCATAAAGTGTATATTTTAGTAAGTGGTTTTTCTGGAAAGATGGGCACAGCCATCAGAAAACTGGGTTCAAAATTACATAATTTAAGATTTCATGATATTGAAAAAGTTGATTCCAAATCCAAGGCTGAATTTGATTTAATTATCGATTTTAGCCTACCATCTTTTTCATCGCATGCTTTAAGTAAGGCCATTGAATTTGAGTTGCCAATTTTAATAGGAACAACAGGTCATGACAAAGAATTTATACTCTCCATTGAATCAGCTTCAAAAAAAATCCCAGTTTTGTATGAAGCTAATTTTTCTAAAGGTATCAGATTGCTAAAAAGAACTCTGCATGAATTTGTCAATAGAAATCACACAGAAGTGAAATTAATAAGAATTTTTGAATCCCATCATCTCAACAAAAAAGATATTCCATCAGGAACCGCACTTTCATTAAGAGACTTTCTTACCTCAATGTTTTCTAGTGTTGACCAAACAATTGAGATATATGCTCAAAGAGCAAATAATATTTTTGGTATTCATAGAATTGAAATTGTATTAAAGAATGAGGAAGTTATTTCTTTTCTCCATAATGCTGAAAGCAGAGACATATTTGCTCACGGAGCAATTGAGGCAGGATTATGGCTTGTCAAACAAAAACCTGGCATTCATCAATTAGAAAATATTAATTAAATCTTTTACAAATTGATAAATTTTTATAGAATAACCGCCATATCTAGAAAGCGGCTAATTAAATCAGACAGGGTGCTTTTTTAAAAGTTATTTGATTTAACGCTGAATTAATAACCCGGAGAATTTTATGAGTATAGTTTCAATTCAAGACCTGCTAAATGCGGGAGTTCATTTTGGCCATCAATCGCGATTTTGGAATCCTAAGATGGAACCATTTATTTTTGATGTGAGAAAAAAAATTAGCATCATTAATCTTGAGATTACACAAGAATATTTGAGCGCTGCAGCATCAAAGGCTGAGGAGGTATGCTCTAAAGGCAACAAAATTTTATTTGTTGGCACAAAACGATCAGCATCCAAAACAATTCGAGAAGAAGCAAGTCATTTAGGATTACCTTATGTAGATAAAAGATGGCTTGGAGGCACACTTACAAACTGGAAAACTATCCGTGGTTCAGTCAGAAGGCTGTTGGATATTGAAGAAATGATCTCATCTGGGAGAATCAATAAGCTATCAAAAAAAGAGGCTCTAGATATTAACAAAGAATATGAGAAGCTTAATGCAGCTGTTGGTGGAATTAAAGAAATGAAAGGATTGCCTGACGCACTGTTTGTAGTCGATGTTAATTATGAACGAAATGCAGTAGCCGAGGCAAAGAAGATGGGTATCCCAATAATTGCTTTAGTCGATACAAATTCCAATCCTGATGGTATTGATTTTGTAATACCTGGCAATGATGATGCTATAAGATCAGTAAAGCTTGTAACAAGGGTAATTGCAGATTCGTGTGCCACAGGACTATCTAACTCAAAGGGTGGAGCTATTGTAAGCTCTGATGAAGATGCTCCTGTTGTTACTATCAGAAAGACTAATCCAACCTCTGGGAAAGTTGCAAACTTAATTTCTTCTGTTGATGAGGATTCCGATGATCCAGCCCTAATTCAAGAGAATGAATCAAATGAAACTAATGAATCTAAAGATGAAAATGTAAATGATTTAAAGGATAAAAAATAAATGAAAATAAGTGCTTCACAAGTTCAACAATTAAGGTCGATGTCTGGGGTAGGAATGATGGAATGTAAGAATGCTCTTGTGGAATGTGAGGGAGATATTGATAAAGCGATGGATTTTTTAAGAACCAAGAGTTCAATCAAAGCCGACAGAAAATCCACGAGAGTTGCTGCAGATGGGAAAATTATTGTTTGTAACAATGAAAAAAGATTTATGATAGCTGAAATTAATTCAGAAACAGATTTTGCTGCAAAAGATGAAAAGTTTGAAAATTTTTGTAATGAAGTTTCAAATTATTTAGCCTCAAATGATGTGAGTTCAAATGATGAACTTAATGATGCTCTTAAAACTAAAAGAGAAGAGCTAATCCAATCAATCGGAGAGAACATCCAGATTAGAAGACTCACTTGTATGAGTAAAGGTATATCTAATGGAGTTTACTGTCACTCCGATCATAAGTTAGGAGCGGTTGTTTCAATTGATCAAAATGATGAGGAGCTTGCAAAAAATTTAGCGATGCATGTTGCTGCAACAAATCCTATGTGCATTGATCCAAATGAGCTTGATGCAGGTATTCTTGAAAAAGAAAAGGCAATCTTTAAAAATCAAGCCTCTGAAACTGGCAAAGATGAATCAATCATTGATAGAATTGTTGAAGGAAAAGTACAAAAATTTCTTTCAGAAGTTTCGTTATTAAGTCAGCCGTATGTTAAAGATCCTGACTTAAAAATAAAAGATCTGCTTGGCAATGTAAATATTCTTGGAATAATGCGGCTTAAAGTTGGTGAGGATATTGTAGTTGAAAAGACAGATTTTGCTGACGAGGTTGCAAGTCAATTAAAGTGAGTAAACTTCAATATAAAAGATTGCTAGTGAAATTTAGTGGTGAGGCTGTCGCTGGAAAAGAATCACAAGGTATAGACCCTAAAATTTTAAATAACATGGCAAACTCAGTAAAGCTTTGTAAAAATCTTGGTACTGAAATTAGTATAGTGATTGGAGGCGGAAACCTTTTCAGAGGTGAAAAATTAAGTAAAGCCGGGATGGATAGAGTTGCTGGCGATCACATGGGCATGCTAGCAACTGTCATGAATGGCATTGCATTAAGAGATGCTCTTGAAAGAGCTGGAGTTAAAACAAGAGTAATGTCTGCTATTCCAATATCTGGATTAGTAGAGCATTACGATAGAAGAATTGCAATACAGTTATTGAATGATGGATTTGTTGTAATTTTTACAGCAGGTACCGGCAATCCATTCTTTACAACAGATACAGCTGGATGCCTTAGAGCAATTGAAACAGAATCAAATATTATGTTGAAAGCTACCAAGGTAGATGGTGTTTTCTCAGCTGATCCAGAAAAAGAAAAAGATGCTGAATTCTTCGAAGAATTGAATTTTAATGATGCCATTTATAAGAACTTAAAATTCATGGATGCTACAGCATTGACACTTGCGCGTGATTATAATCTCCCACTAAAAGTTTATAATTTAAGCTTGAATAATGCGTTGCATGATATTGCACTTGGAAAAAAGATCGGCACCTTAATCAGTTAAATGGAAAATTTAATCTCAGATTTAGAAGACAAAATGCAGAAAACTATTGCATCTTTAAATAATGAATTTAAAAAGATCAGAACAGGCCGAGCAAATCCTAGTATCTTGGATGATATTAAAATTGATTATTACGGCAGCCCAACCCCAATAAATCAAGCTGCAAGCATAAGTGTGGAAGAAGGAAGAACTCTAACAATTTCACCTTGGGATAAATCTCTAATTGAAGATATTGAAAAGGCTATAATGAAGTCAGATCTTGGCTTAAATCCAAATACTTCTGGTGATTTAATAAGATTGACTATGCCTGTACTTACTGAGGAAACAAGAGGTGATTACATTAAGCAAGCTAAGAGTGAAGCTGAAAATGCAAAAATTGCAATTAGGAATATTCGCCGTGATGCAAACAATCATGCGAAAGATTCTGAAAAAAATAATGAGATTTCTCAGGATGAGATGAAAAGACTTGAAGCAGAAGTTCAGAGGGTTACAGATACCTTTATTGAGTCAATTGAAAATGAACTAAAGAAAAAAGAAGCTGATTTGTCAGTAATATAAAAATGCAAAACCCACGTAATCTATTGCCATGAATATTGGTATCATCATGGACGGTAATGGAAGATGGGCAAAAAAAAATTCTTTCAACATAACCAGAGGTCATGAACAAGGCATAAATGTTGTAAGAGAAATAGTTGAAGAATCTGTTAAACAAAAACTTAATTCTTTAACACTTTATGCATTTAGTAGTGAAAACTGGTTGCGACCAAAAAATGAGGTTAGTGGTATAAAAAACCTAATTATTCAATCAATTAATAACCAATTAGATGAACTAATAGAGCAAAATGTAAAACTAAAATTTTTTGGTAATATCTCAGCTTTTGGTAATAAGGTTAGTACTAAAATTAATGATGCAGAGGCACAGACTAACTTTGAGGATCCATCTTTATTTTTAAATATTGCTCTTGGTTACGGAGGCCGTATGGATATCCTTAATGCAATAAATAAAATCTTGGATGAATCAAGAAATAAAAAAACCGTGATAGATGAAGAAAAATTTTTTGATTACTTAGATGCGCCAATTAAAGATCTTGATTTGCTCATTAGAACAGGTGGCGAAATGCGCCTAAGTAACTTTTTATTGTTCCACATTGCATATACCGAGCTTTTTTTTACAGATCAATTGTGGCCAGATTTTACTAAAAAAGATTTTGTTAATTGCATAGATTCATTCTTATCCAGGGATAGGCGTTTTGGCAAAAGAGTTTAGTAAAAATATTCAGCAAAGGACCCCAAGTGGTTTGATCGTTGCGATACTAGCAATATTATCTTTATATTCTCAAAGTATACTAATTAATCAATTTGCAATTTCAGTATTGATTATTTTAGGAATGATCGAAATTATAAGATTAATAAAAAATAAAGTGACAGTTGCAGTAGCCTCAATTGCAATATTTATTGTTATTTCTTTAATATCAATAGATCTAATAAAATTTTTTGTACTATTTTCTACTTTATTATGGATTTTTATTTTAATTACAATGATCTTTTTTCGAGGGTGGTTTGGCAAGCTTGATCATTCAATGATAGTTACCCTTAACCTGATGGGTTTTTATGCCTCATTCTTGTATATGTGCTCAATAAGCAATATAAATGAGACAAATAATTTTTTAGTAATTTTTTTCATTGTTCTTAATATTGCAGTTTTTGATATATCTGCGTACTTATTTGGCACAAATTTTGGCAAAACAAAGATTTTTCCAAACATTAGCCCTAATAAATCTCTTGAAGGCTTTGTTTTCGGAGCAATTATATGCTCTCTGTTGCTTTTGGCATTTTTATATTTTCAACTAATTGATATAAAAATTTTATCTATCCTATTGTTATCACTGCTATTTGCTGTGTTAGGTGATATTTATGAAAGTTACTTTAAAAGAATAAATAATGTAAAAGACTCTGGGACCATCTTGCCAGGACATGGAGGCATTTTAGATAGAATCGACTCCCATATGTGTACATTTCCCATTGTTACAATAATCACGATCCTATTCTTATGAAGGGAGTATTTATTTTAGGAGCTACTGGCAGCATTGGCGAGAATGCACTTAAGGTTTTACAACAGAATTCAAGTGAATTTTCCCTGACAGGTATATCATTTTTTAAAAATGTCGATAAAGCTTGTGAGATCAGTCAAAAATTTAGACCAAAATACATATTTAATAAATGCAATGGCAATGAGAGAATATTTGATCATGGGAAAATGATATGTGATCAAGGGGAACTTCTTTCTGTGCTTCAGTCTGAAGAGGTTGATATAGTCATTTCAGGGATATCCGGCTTTGCTGGATTGAATTTAAATCTAGTAGCAGCAAAATCAAGTAAATTACTATTGATTGCTAACAAGGAAAGTATTGTGATCGCAGGAACACACTTTATAAAAGCTTGTAATGACCACAATACAAAGATTATTCCAATTGATAGTGAGCACAACGCAATTTCACAATGTTTAGATCATAACTATGATCATAACGATATCTACAAGATTACTTTAACAGCATCAGGTGGCCCATTTGTGGGCAAACCTATTAGCGAATTAGGCAAAGTATCTATTGAAGATGCACTGGAGCACCCAAATTGGGAAATGGGAAAAAAAATTTCAATTGATTCAGCAACAATGGTGAATAAATGTCTTGAGTTAATTGAGGCATCAGTTTTATTTGATATACCTGCCTCCAAACTTGATGTGGTAATTCATCCTCAAAGTATTCTGCATTCAATGGTCACATATGTTGATGGTTCTACAATTGCTCAATTAAGTAATCCATCAATGGAAATACCTATTGCAAATGCTATGCGATCTGCAAAAAGATTGACAATCGATTTTAAAGAACTATTTATAGAAAAAACCAATTTAGAGTTTTTCCCGTTATCTTTAGACCATAATGAAATTATTGATCTTGCTTATGATGTTATAAATAATGGTGGAACAAGAGGTGTTGTTTTTAATGCAGCTAATGAAGTAGCAGTTGAAAGTTTTTTGTCATCAAAAATTAGCTTTCCAAAAATATTTAATGTAATTACTGAAACTTATAATTCTTTCGACCACTCTAATATGTGTAATCTGACTGAAATAAATGAATATAATGACTATGCACGCAATATGGCGATAGAAGTGATAAAATCTCACACCAATTAATTATGATATATTTTTTTGCAGCACTAATCCTTCTTGGAGTTCTAATTACTATTCATGAGTTCGGACACTTTATAGTAGCTCGTTTTTTTAATATTTATGTTCAAAGATTCTCGATAGGCATGGGCCCAGTTATTATTAAAAAGGAAGATAACTCTGGTACAGAATATGCTATTTCAGCTTTACCCCTGGGTGGATACGTGGCAATGCTTTCTGAAAAGGCCCTTCAAGAAGATAATGCGTTAAGGGACACACTGACAAAAGACCAGTTAAATAATACATTTGAATCCAAACCCAGATGGCAGAGAGCGCTAGTAATGCTAGCTGGCCCTCTTGCAAACTTTATTCTATCAATTTTCATCTTCTTTTTTATTTTTTCAAATTCTTTAGAAAGAACGTTTAACTTAAATGTTGGTGAAATTACTTCGACTATGATTATTGAGAATAGTCAAATTCAATCAGGTCACGTTCTTAAATCAATAAATGGCAAAATGCTTTCGAATTTACAAGAACTAAGGTTGGAGCTTTTATCAATGTCTGGTATGACTGGAGACATTTTTTTTGAGTTTGAGGACGAAAATGGCCAGCCATACTCTCAAAGTATTTTTGTTAAGGATTTTCTGAGTAGTGAAGAATCACAACTTGTTCCCGAAAATGCCTTTGGTTTTAATATTGAATTATCGTTAATCCCATATGTTGGACAAATTCTTGAGAATTCTAATGCTTTCAACAGTGAACTAAAGTTAAATGACTTAATTGTGAAAGCAAATTCAGTAAAAATTAAGTCATTTGAGCAACTAAAAGAAGTTGTTACAAACTCAAGTGAAGATTTTATATCCCTAGAGGTTCTAAGAGACAATAGTACATATTACATGGAGATACCACTATCAAAGAACCTTAACCAAAATAGTAATATTCCTATCTTAGGAATTGTGCCTGGAAAAAAAAGAAGTATATTGCAATCTTTTGTAACAGGAGTTAATCAAACTTTTGATTTAAGCATTAGAACTTTGAGTTTTATTGGAAAAATGATTACTGGTGATTTAGGTACACAAAATCTAAGTGGACCAATTGGTATTGTCAAAGCAGCAGGAGATTCAGCAAAACTTGGTTTTTTACCTTTTTTGTACTTGATGGCAATTTTGAGTATTTCACTTGGAGTCATCAATCTCTTACCAATTCCAGTATTAGATGGTGGTCAATTAATGATGCTTCTTGTAGAAGCAATAAAGGGTTCGCCATTGCCAGAAAAGATTGAAAATGTAATATATTCTGGGGGAATGGCCGTTGTTATAATGTTGATGTTTTTTGCAATTTTTAATGACATAACAAGATTTTTTTAGGCAGAAATTTGAAAAAATTTTTACTGATCTCTTTTTTTTTAGCCTCGTGCAATATTGGTGCATTCGATGAATTTGTTATATCTGATATCAGAGTAGTTGGCTTACAAAGGGTATCCATTGGTAGTATTTTCACAATTATCCCCATTAATGTTGGTGATAGAATGTCTCAAGATAAAATCCCTGATATTGTAAATGCTTTATTTGAGACTGAACAGTTTAACAACATAGAGATTGCAAAAGATGATGGTGCTCTTATTATCCTCTTGCAAGAAAGACCTTCTATTTCATCAATCGAACTTGATGGCAATCAAGCACTAAAATCAGAAGATCTGCTAAAAGGGCTTGAAGGCGCTGGCATATCTGAGGGACAAGTTTATAAAAGATCTACTCTCGAAGGCATGAAAAGCGAACTTGTAAGACAATATGCTTCTCAAGGAAGGTACGGTGCAAGTGTTGAAATTTTAACTACAGACAAACCACGTAATACTATTGATCTTAAGATTGTCATTGATGAGGGAAAGTCTGCAAAGATCCACAAGATAAAGGTGTTAGGAAATAAGATTTTTCCAAGCGATGAAATAATGCAAGTATTTGAATTGAAGGAAGGAAATTGGTTTTCTTTTTTATCCAACAATGACAGATATTCAAAAGAGAAACTTGAAGGTGATCTTGAAAATTTAGAGTCATATTATCTTGATCGTGGTTACTTAGAGTTTTCATTAGAATCAATACAAGTAAGTATTTCTCAGGACAAAAGAGATGTTTTTATTACTATGAGTATTTTTGAGGGAGAAAAATTTACAATCAATGAAGTGAATGTTTTGGGAGATATGCCAATTGATGAGGAGGTATATCAACCAATAATAGCGTCTCTGAAAGATACAACTTACTCCCAAGCTCAGATAACATCAATTGAGGAATATTTCACTAGTTTGCTTGGAAATCAGGGATATACTTTTGCGGAAGTGAGAGGCAATCCAGAGATTCAAGAAAGCTCAAATCTTGTTAATTTACTCTTTATTATTCAACCTGGTAATAGGACATATGCAAGGAAAATAAATTTCTCGGGTAATTTTCTTACAAATGATGAGGTTCTAAGACGAGAGATGAGACAATTTGAAGGAGCATGGGCATCAGATGATGCAATTGAAAATTCAAAAGTAAGACTTGAAAGACTCGGATATTTCAAAGAAGTAAATGTTGAAACAATTCCTGTGCCTGGAACAGAAGACCAGATAGACGTTGAGTTTTCTGTCGAAGAGGAGAGTACCTCAAGTATTGGTGGATCAATAGGGTATAGCGATTTTGGCTTGAATCTAGGAATTAATTTAGCAGATCAAAATTTTCTTGGCTCTGGAAATAGAGTAAATATTGGGATCAATAAGAGTATTTGGCAGGAGGCATACAATTTTTCTTATTACGATCCTTACTTCACAAAAGATGGAGTAAGTAGAGGATATAGCTTATTTTTTCGTGAAACCGACTATGGTGAATTTAATATTGCAAACTTCCTTACAAACTCTTTCGGAGGTGGTGTTCAATTTGGTTATCCCATAAATGAGATTGAGAGGGTTGGTTTAAATTTGAACTACGAAAAAACTGAGATAGATGAAGGAAGTTTACCAGCAAGAGAGATAAAAGATTTTTTAACTTCAGAGGGCAATATTTTTGAAACATTGAAAGCTCAAATTGTCTGGTCAAGGATTACTTTAAATAGAGGGCTTTTTCCAACAAATGGTTCATCTATAGATATTTTTCTTCAAAGTACGATTCCTGGAAGTGACATAAATTACTATAAAGTAAATTTAAGAAATAAATTTTATAGGCCGCTTGGATTTGCAGACTTAGTATTTGGTTTCACTGGAGAGCTAGGATTTCTTGAATCCTATGGAGATACTAAGGAAACTCCGTTTTTTGAAAATTTTTACTCGGGTGGCCCAAGATCAATTAGGGGATTTGAATCAAATACACTTGGTCCAAGAGTTACACCTGCCCCCTGTTATGAATACAATGATATAACTGATACATGTCCAAATATAATTGATACAGATTTTGATGGTATTCCAGATGCGCCTGCACAAAATCCATATTTATATGCACAGTTGGATGATCCAATTGGAGGAAATTTACTAATTGAGGGAAGCCTTCAAATGATATTTAAGCTGCCGATGGTAGAGGATACTAGATCAATTAGATCAGCCTTTTTTTTAGATTTTGGTAATGTTTTTTCAACAAATTGTAAGGACTATCAGTTTAATTGTTTTGAACCATCGGTTGATGAGCTAAGATATTCAATTGGTGTAGGCATAACATGGATGACAGGATTTGGACCTATGAGCTTTAGTCTGTCACAACCCTTTAATGATGGTATCTTCGATAGAACAGAGGAATTTCAATTCACAATTGGCACAACTTTCTAATTTTTGACATGTTTTCATAATCATTTGATATAATCTTCCAACATTTTAGAGAATAAATATGAAAAAAATTACTTTACCTCTTTTTTTAACTTTATTTTTAGCATTACCAGTCTTTGCTCTAGAGGGTGTTGCAGTTATTGACCTTAGAACAGCAGTTCTTGCTACTCAAGTATCAAAAGATGCTTTTAAGGCATTAGAGGAGGAAAGTGATTACTCTTCAAATGTTGAGCAGGCAAGGATATTGCAAACTGATAGACAATCTTTAGCTGAGAAACTTTCCAAAGAGGCTGAGACCCTTTCACAGGAAGAGATTGGCGATATTCAAAGATCAATTCAAGAAAAATCTAAGGACTTAGAATTTATTGTTAATAAGATCCAAACGAAGCAAAATGAAACAGCCGATAAAGTTTTTAGAGACTTGAATCCATCAGTGCAAAAGATATTGCAGGAATTAATCGCTGCAAAGGAAGTAAAGTTATTATTAGGGAGAGAAAATATACTTTTCTCAGATCAAGCTTTAGATCTAACGGATGACGTAACCTCAATGCTTGATGTTGCTCTTAAAGATCAAAATTCAGATAATTAAGTTTGTCAGAAACTGGATACTCTCTTAAAGAAATTGCAGATTTTTTAGATGCTGAGCTCTTTGGAGATCCGTCTCTTAAGATCATTGGAATCTGCTCATTAAATAATCCAATTAAGGACCACATAACTTTTTTATCTGAACAAAAAAAAGAACACTTAATCAAGGATACCAAAGCCTCAGCTATTATTGTTTCCAAAGAGATTAGTAATGATGTACATAAAAACCTTGTTCAAGTGAATGATCCTTACCTTGCTTATGCTAAAGTCACACAACTTTTTTGTAACTCAAATGAAATTCCATATGGTGACAATTTTTATTGTGACAAGACTGCTAGGATATCTGATACGGCGCAGGTCGGTGCAAATGCCCATATTGGTCAAGATTCTGAAATAGGTGATAACGTTAGTATTGGCCCAAATGTATTCATTGGGGACAATTGTATTATCCAAAAGAACACTAC
>Ga0066364_10000212_pt1 | contig 12046 bp, 7 predicted proteins | sample Knorr_S7_td_Surf_FD_70970 | JGI IMG/M metagenome (GOLD analysis project Ga0066364, IMG submission 70970) | Marine microbial communities from Southern Atlantic Ocean transect - Knorr_S7_td_SurfaceA_ad_6m_LV_A | ecosystem: Environmental > Aquatic > Marine > Oceanic | place: Southern Atlantic ocean...
TTATTTTTTTATAAGTTTAGCAGTTTTCTTAACTGTTTCCGAGTCTACTTTAATGTAATAAAGTCCAGGTCTTAAATTAGACACTTGTATATCAATGGACCTTGAATTATTTACTTCATTATTTCTTGTCCAAATTAATCTTCCAGCATTGTCAAACATACTAATGGTTACATCATCATCATTACCTCCAATCCAAAGATTTGAGGATGAGGTTGCTGGATTGGGACTTAGAAGAATATCTTCAGAATTAAATACTGTTTCTTCATAGACACCTTGACATTCTCTATCCCCAACAACTTTGATAAAATTGAGACCCTTATCGAGTTTAAGATTAAACCTCGAGTCTGAGGTAGTATAATATGTATTGTTGTGAAGGATATTGTAGTTAGTACTACCGCTTAAATCAAGTGTTAAATTATCGGAGTCCAATGCAATATCACTTACAACAGAAATATCTTCAGGTTCTGTAATAATTACATTAAAACATTGTTCAAAATTTGGCAAACTAGGTGTTGTCAAACATACCTCATAATTACCATTCTCTAGGTTTCCTAATGTCCACTTGTCACCAATTATGGACTCGGGGGAGTGAACAAATCCAGTTGGACCATTTTTTACATGAATTGTAAATTTAATTCCTTCAATGTTATCCTCTAGTATGGATATTCTTAGTTGACCATCATTTGAAATACTGCACGATTCATCTGTTGATTGAAGTGTAAAAGTGTTCTGTGGAATTGGATTTGGATCACAAACATCTCCAATTTGGTCTCCGTCTAAATCGCTTTGATCCGGATTGTATGTGCTTGGGCAATTATCGTTTTCATTAAAAATCCCATCATTGTCAAAATCATCAGACAATATATCAAGAGTAAGATTTGCTGTTAAAGATTGTGAATTGCTCTCAGCAGTTATCTCTAACTCATACGAACCTGATTGTTCTTCAGTTCCGACATTTAGGGTGACTACAACTTTTCCATCAGTATTGATATTTACAGTGCTTGATGGATCATACGTTTCGGTTGTTAAGGATGGAAGATTCTTTAATGAAAAGGTCGTTTCTTCACTAAATCCACCTTTGACTTCGTAGTTTATATCAAATGAATCCGAATTGCCTTGACCAATTTTCAAAACTTTAGGATCAACAGATATGCTTAGCGACGGTTCAACATTAATTTCTTCGTCAGTAAATTTTCCAGAATATATACCTAAACCATAAGTAGCAGCAAATACTTTATAGTCATCTCTCATATCAAGATCGGTTATTCTAACATCACTTAAGCCTGCGTTAGCTCTTGTCCAGGATGGATTGTTTGCTTCAAAATCTTTTGTATACCATACACCCAGTTCGGTTCCAATGATTACTTCATTTTCAGAGAGAGGATTTTGAAGTATACATCTGACAGGAATATCAGGTAAATCACCTTCTTTTTTGCTCCACGTACTTCCACCATCAGTTGAGTAGAAAATATTTTCTGTTCCGTAATTATGAAAAGTTACAAAAATATGATTCTCGTCCTTACCCAACTCAACATCCGAAACACTGCCCAAAAATTCGCTACCAGTTATGTTAGACCATGCAGCTGTTGAATTTTCATTTGCGTCAAATGTGTCAGCATTTTCAACTTTAAATACACTTCCAGTCTCAGTACCAACAAATATTGTTGAGCTGTTTGTGGTGTATGGCGAAACTTTTATTGCAGAAACATTACCGTCAAGGGAACCTGTTAGAATAATTCGGTCAGCATTTGAATTTTGATCTGAATCATTAAAATCGTCCCAACCGTAGAAGGCAGCTATCCTATTATTCCCACCTGATCTGTAATTGGAGTAAACAACTCCTCTGTTGGAATCCAAATCTTGTACTGTTATAAAATCACCGTTAGTACTGTTTTCGGAATTAATCCTAAATGTTCTTGCCGAATTTCCATTCAGGTTTACAGCTTCGACCGCTCTATTGTATACATAGTTTGTTATGTAGTATTTATTATTGACATTTTGCGAAAACATAGTAGCAGCTCCATCTCCCCCAGAAACATCAATAGCGGTTGTTGCTCTTTCCTGTCGATCAACCTGAAACATTGTGCCATTGTCTTGCAAACCTCCAACAAAAACATCTTGATTTGATCCGGCTTGTGTTATTATTGCAGTTCTACCTGCATTGGTACTCCTGTCAGTGCCTCTTTGGCTAACTGAGTGCGACTCAAACATCGTGGATGGTGCAACTGCAATTGTGTAGTATTGTGATGTGTGATAATTATTATTTCTTGAGCTTAAATTTGTTCCGTTATCATTACTGAAAAAAATTCCCCCATCATTTCCAAATAAAATTTTATTGTTATCAACCTCAGAGATTTCCGAGCTGTGTTGATCGGCATGAGCAAACTGAGTTCCTGATCTTCCGTACCAATGTGAAATCTGGGTCCAAGGATTGCTTGAACTAGTTCCATTTCCTCCGTTGTCGGTTCTAAATAGATCAATTCCTCCGACATATGCAACATTTGGATTTTTAGGGTCAGCTTTTATCATTAAGTCATAAAATGATTGACCTCTAGTGAAATCATCATCATCTATTCCAGGATCAATGTCACTTGGTAGAGTAATTCTAGTTACAGTCGATTCAAATGCGTTGGGAGCTTTAAATATTCCAACAGGTGGATTTGAAAGTCCACCATTTGCAGTCTCAATTTGTCCTAAAACCCAAATTGTATTATTGGATGCAATATCGATTTCAGTTCTACGTCCACCGCCTAAGTCTGACGAGTCAGAAGTACCATCGTCATTAGTATCTTCTGTAACTTGAAATTTCTTTTCAAATGAAGAAACATCATCATTAGAAACATAAACTGCACCACCACCTCGACCTCTCCATCTCGTGGTTGAAAACCAGACCTTGCTGTCGACAGGACTTATTTCAATATCGATTGGTTGAACCAAAATGTTGCTGTTTTCAGCATAAACAGGTATTCTTTCCCAGGTCCATTCTCCATTTTGATCCTCAGAGCCCTTAAAAATTCCGTAATCATCATCACCGCCAAAGATAGTTGCACGTGCATCCCTATATGTTGATGTTCCAGCAGCAACAATAACTTCAGACTTTCCAACTTGATCATTAAACCTGACTGCTACGTCATTTATATAGAACGTGCCAGGTACTATTCTGTATCCTTGAATTTGAACGCTTGATTTCTTAATTGATAATCTAACACTTCCATTATTAATCAAGGATTTTAAATGATTGCCATCTGCTCTTGAAATTAATATTGACGGAATTTTTATATCATTTAAATCATAAAGAATGGGAGGATCAGCATCGGCACCGGGGCTTGTCATCGTAAAGACACCATCTTCCCATTCGCCAGACATATTGTCTTGATTCACAACAATCACAAGTTTTGCTCCAGCAACTGATGCTGCGTAGCTTTTGTTTGAAAAGTAACATTCACCACGATCAACAATAACAATTTTATCTTTGACCTCACTTGTGTTTGACAAAGATTCACAAGCTAAACTTGGTATACCCAGAACTGCTTCTGCAACAATTGGTTCAGTGGGGACCGGTGGTCCATAATCTGCACTTCCATATCTGTAAGTTCGAGAAGAGGAAGGATCAACAATTTCTACAACATCAGGTTCGCTTGTAAAAGTTGATGGATTTTCAGTATCACCTCCGAATACTTTAATCCATGTGTCACCACCATCTTTTGATTGCCACAAACCATTACCTAAAGCATCACCACCAGTGTATGACTCACCTGTTCCAGCATAAAAAATTTGCGTATTATTTGGGTCATAAGTTAAGGAAGAAACAGCAATGTTTTGAGGAATATTTTTTGTTACTAAAGTCCACTGGGAATTGGGATTTGAAATTTCAGTATTTTTAAAAATACCACCACTTACTCCACCAGCAAAAACCGTTTCATTTGTAGGATCGTTGGGATCAAACATGATTCCTTTGGTTCGGCCTCCAACATTGATTGGTCCTCTTTGAATCCAACTCATTTCTCCACTATCACCAGGAACTGCTCCAGCTCTGCTTGAAATCCTATTATTGTCTTGAGTTTCAAGTTGTCTTCTAAGTTGAAAGAGCTTTTCATGTTCGGTGCGACCAGTGATAGGGTTCATTGAAAGTGTGAGCATTTTTTCGTAATAGGGGCTTGGGGGAAGTTCTAATACTTTGCGAGATTTTTTATCAAGATTGTTCGTTGCGTTCAAACTAGATTTTCTTAGATTCTCATGATGAATTGATCTTTTTTCATCATTTGAAATTATTATATGTTCAGCTAATAATACTAGAAGCAGTGTCGATATAAAAAGAGTAAATTTTGTGTTTGTTTTCAACTATACAAATTTAATTTAAAATAAAGATTTTTACTATAAAAACCTGTTGCAAAATCAATGCCATAAACAATTACAAACTCAGTGCCAAACTAAATAGAAACTTTACCTTTAATGTGGGGATGTGGATCGTAATTAATAATTTCAAAATCTTCAAATTTAAAATCAAAAATACTGTCCACTTTGCGTTTGATGTTTAGTATCGGCAATTTTCTAGGAGATCTTGATAGTTGCATTTCTATTTGATCGGTGTGATTATTATAGATGTGAGCATCTCCAAATGTGTGAACAAAATCTCCAACGTCCAATTCACAAACATGTGCAATCATGTGAGTAAATAGAGCATAAGAGGCTATATTAAAAGGTACACCAAGAAAAATATCTGCACTTCTCTGATACAATTGACAAGACAATTTATTATTTGAAACATAAAATTGAAAAAAGGCGTGGCATGGTGGTAATGCTGCTTTTCCATTCATCACATTTTCACCAAAACTTTTTTTTGTATCAGGCAAAACACTAGGATTCCATGCGGAAACTAACATTCTTCTACTTTCAGGATTATTATTTATCAAATCAATCAATTGTGAGATTTGATCAATTTTTTCGTTATTCCAATTTCTCCATTGAGATCCATAAACTGGACCTAAATTTCCACTTTTGTCAGCCCATGCATCCCATATTTTAACTCCATTGTCTGTCAAATACTTAATATTAGTTTCTCCTTTGATAAACCATAAAAGTTCATGAATTATAGATTTAATGTGTAGTTTTTTTGTTGTTACTAGTGGAAAACCATTCTTTAAATTAAAGCGCATTTGATAACCGAACACACTTTTGGTTCCAGTTCCGGTTCTATCACCCTTGTAATCACCGTTTTCAAGAACATGTTTTACAAGATCTAGGTACTGTTTCATACCTGTAAAATTATAAAATGTACAAAGAGAAAAATTAAAAAAAATAAAAAGATATTAACCAATCAGCATACCTGCAATTGTAGCCGATAGTAATGATGCAAGAGCTCCACCTATCAGCGCTTTTATACCAAATTCAGATAGTGTTTTTCTTTGGTTAGGAGCCAGTGAACCAATACCTCCAATTTGGATACCAATAGATGAAAAGTTTGCAAAACCACACAACATGTATGTAGCCATTATAACAGATTTTTGGTACTTCAGAGTTGAGAGACTTGAACTATTTTGGAAATCTGCAAGTTGCATGTAAGCTATGAACTCATTGATCGAGAGTTTTATACCTAAAAGTTGTCCCATGGGCATAATATCTACACTTGCAATGCCTATCAGCCACATAAGTGGAGCAAATACAAAACCCATGATGGCTTCGAGTGATAAAGAATCGTAAATGGTATTTTCTTTCAAAAGAGTATTAATTCCAGTTATTTCACCAAAACTTAAAAACAGGTAATTAATCAATGCTATAAATGCGATAAAAACTAGTACCATTGCACCAATATTAACGGCAAGTTTGATGCCTTCAATAGTTCCATTAGAGATCGCATCTAAAATATTTGATCCAGCATTATAGTCAGATACTTTAACATCACTCTCAATTTTTTCTGTCTGCGGATATAAAATCTTTGATATCAATATTGCTCCAGGTGCAGCCATGACAGATGCTGTCAATAAATGCTTGGCAAACTCAACTTGTTTGACTGGATCATCACCACCCAAAAAGGCAATATATGCAGCCAAAACACCTCCGGCGACAGTCGCCATACCTCCCACCATAACGAGCAGTATTTCAGATTTATTCATTTTGGGTAAATATGCTTTGATCATTAGAGGAGCTTCTGTTTGACCAAGAAAAATATTACCGATAACAGATAGACTCTCAGATCCTGATATTTTTAAAAATCTTGTATAGAGTTTTGCAAAAAACTTAACCACGACTTGAATCACATTAAAATAAAAAAGTATTGATGTAATGGCTGAGAAGAATATCACAGTTGGCAGAATTTCAAATGCCCATATGTAACTGGTTGAGTTTGGTTTCAATAAGTCTCCAAAAACAAATAAAGTTCCTTCTCTTGTGAAATCAATTAATTTAACGAAAGCATAACCTGCACCTTCAAATAATTTTTGAATAAAACCGACTTTTAAAATTAGAATTGCAAGTATGATTTGTGAAAACAATGCAATAAATACAGTTCTCCAGTTAATTTTTTTCTTGTTATTACTAAAAAAATAGGCAACAATTAATATCGTGACAAGCCCAAGAATTCCCCTTGAAAAGCTGTCAAACGTAAAACCTGAACTGGGTATGCTTTGTTCAATAAACGATAAAAAATTTAACATAAACTATTTTCTAGAATTTATTTCATCTCTCAACCTGGCAGCTAATTCATAATTTTCAGCTTCAATTGCATTTTCAATTTTTTTAGTAAGTTGTTTTTTGCTATACTTTTTGAAATCATCGCCGAGATCACTTTTAATATTTTTTTTAGAAATCTCTTTATTTAAAATTATACCAGCTTTCTCTAGAATTTTGTCATAAGTGTAAATTGGTGAATCAAATCTTAAAGCTAGTGCAATAGCATCGGACGTTCTTGCATCAAGAATTTCCTCAATACTGTCTCTTTCGCAGATGATGCTTGAGTAAAAAATACCATCAATCAACTTATGAATTATTACTTGTTTAATCTTAATTTCAAAATTTTTTGCAAATTTTTTAAATAGATCATGAGTTAAAGGGCGAGGAGGTTCGATGTTTTTTTCTAATGCAATAGCAATAGATTGTGCTTCGAAACCACCAATAACAATCGGAAGTTTTCTTTCACCATCATCCTCCTCAAGAATGAGGGCATATGCACCGTTTTGTGATTGGCTGTAGGATATTCTATTAACTTTTAATTCAATTAGGTTCATGGATAAATAAAATAACTATAGAAAGTTAATTATTTTCAGCTTTGAAAGCCTTAAGTTTTTGATTTAATTTAGGAACAACTTCAAATGCATCCCCAACAATTCCATAATCAGCAATTTTGAAGAAAGGTGCTTCAGGATCAGTATTAATTACAACTTTTACTTTTGAGGAGCTAACACCTGCTAAATGCTGAACGGCACCAGAAATTCCTATTGCAATGTAAAGATTGGTTGAAACAGGTTTTCCGGTTTGACCAACATGCTCACTGTGTGGTCTCCACCCCATATCTGATACAGGTTTCGAGCATGCGGTAGCGGCATTTAATGTTTTTGCAAGATCCTCAATAATATTCCAGTTTTCAGGGCCTTTTAAGCCTCGACCTGCAGATACTACCACATCGGCATCTTCAATACTGACGGATCCGCTGGAGACTTTGATTGATTCGCTGGCTAATCCTGATTCATTAAAATTAATTTCAGAATTTAATATTATTGGTTCTGATCTACTCTTATTTAAACCAATTGAATTTTTTGAAATACTTAAAATTTTGATTTCAGAATTAATTTCGATTTCGCAAAATGCCTTATTTGAAAAGGTACTTCTTTTAACTATGAAAGGTTTTGTTGAATTTGGTATTGATACAACATTAGAAACAAAGGCAGCATTAAGTTTTACAGAAAGTAATGAAGCTAAGTACTTGCAGTTTATACTATCAGAAATTATAATATTTTTTGCACTCACACTTTTTGATACATTTGAAATCACATCGGCATAATTGTGAGCGTTAAATAACTCAAGTTTTTTATCTTTTATTGATATGATCTTATCAGGACCAAAATCACCCAGTGGAGTAAATTCTGAACAATTAATTGTAAGTGCGATAACATCTGATGAAATTAATTTTGATAATTTTTTGGCATAGGATAGTGATTCAAATGAGCTTTTTTTTATCTCATTTTTATTAGATTCTATGAAAACTAAAATACTCATTTTAAATCACTTTAGCTTCATTGTGTAAGTAATGAATTAGTTCATCTAAATTATCTGGTGATACTAATTTTATTTCTTTATCACTTTCTGGTTTTTCAAAACGTAAGGTCTTTGTTTTAATTTCTTCTGTTTTATCTTCAATAATCTCATATGGTTTTTGACGAGCTTGCATTATTCCTCTCATATTTGGAATCTTTAAATCAGATTCCTCCACAAGTCCTTTTTGTGCCCCGATTATCAGCGGTAGTTTACAATGGAGTGTTTCGATTCCACCTTCAATTTCTCTTTTTATTTTTGCTGACTTATCAATTATTTCTAAACCAATACAATTTGTTACATAATTAAAATTTAAAATTTCAGCGATAATTCCAGGTACCATACCACCATTGTAATCGATTGATTCTCGGCCAGCTATAACCAAATCGTAATTGTTATTGGCAATATGATTAGATAATAACTTTGCGACTTGAAAGCTGTCAAGAGCCTCTTGATTAATTCTAAAGCCTCGGTCTGCACCAATTGCCAAAGCTTTCCTTAAAATTTGGTCACTATTATCCAACCCAACTGAAATAACATCAACTTCAGCACCATCATTTTCCTTAAACCAAATTGCTCTTGTGAGTCCAAACTCGTCATTTGGGTTTATGACGTATTGAATTTGGCTGTTATCAAATTCAGTATTATTGTTATTAAAATTTATTTTTGAAGTTGTATCAGGAACACAACTAATGCATACTAAAATCTTCATCTTTTCCTCATAATAAATATAATAAAAATCAATTTACTATGCACGCATAGTATTTGAAAATTTTTAAAATAAATATTTATATTTTTGTAATCCAATGAGAGAAATTCAATTTCGAGAAGCTATATGCGAAGCTATGTCTGAAGAAATGAGAAGAGACGACACTGTCTATCTCATGGGAGAAGAAGTTGCTGAATATAATGGTGCTTACAAAGCATCCAAGGGAATGCTTGACGAGTTTGGAGAGTTAAGGGTTATTGATACTCCAATTAGCGAATTGGGTTTTGCTGGAATTGGAGTGGGTTCTACCATGACTGGCAATAGACCAATTATTGAATTCATGACTTTCAATTTTTCTCTAGTTGGAATTGATCAAATAATTAATAATGCTGCAAAAATAAGGCAGATGTCTGGTGGACAATTTCCGTGTCCTATTGTTTTTCGAGGACCAACTGGCTCTGCTGGACAACTTGCAGCAACACACTCGCAAGCATTTGATAATTGGTTTGCAAATTGTCCAGGCCTCAAGGTAATTGTACCATCAAACCCATATGATGCAAAAGGTTTGTTAAAGTCAGCAATTCGTGATAATGACCCTGTTATTTTTATGGAATCAGAACAAATGTATGGTGATAAAGGACAAGTCCCCGCTGAAGAATACTTAATTCCAATTGGAGAAGCTGAGGTAAAAAAAACCGGCAGTGATGTTACAGTTGTGTCATTTGGAAAAATTATAAAAGAGGTTTTTAAAGCATCTGAAAAATTAAAAGAAGAAAATATTGATTTAGAGATTATCGATCTCAGAACAATTAGGCCACTTGATGTAGAAACAATTATAAAATCTGTCAAGAAAACAAATAGATTGGTTATTGTTGAGGAAGCTTGGCCCTTCGGAAATGTTTCAACAGAAATATCTCACCAAATACAAAATAAGTGTTTTGATTATTTGGATGCACCTATAGAAAAATTAAACACTGCTGATACACCAGCACCATATTCTCCTGTCTTACTTGCAGAGTGGCTACCCAACCAAAGTGACGTAATTAAATCTGTTAAGAAAGTTTTATATCAAAAATAAATTCTATTTTTGAGCCCTAAAATTTAATAAAATGAATTTCAATCCAGTATTTGTTCCGATTCTTTTATCCTTAATTGGATTAATTTTTATGTTTTTTAAAGCCAAATGGGTAAAAAAACAAGACCCAGGTAACGAAAAAATGGTATCTATTAGTTCCGCAATAAAGAAAGGAGCACTTGCATTTTTAAATGCAGAATATAGGCTGTTATTTATTTTTGTTATCGTGGCCTCCTTTGCATTGTTTGGTATTTCAATTATGGTTGAAACGACTAGCTGGATGATTATACCAGCATTTGTTGTGGGTGCTGTCTTCTCTGGTTTAGCTGGAAATATTGGTATGAGAATAGCAACAGATGCAAACAGTCGAACCACACAAGCCGCAAGATCTAGTTTGCCTAAAGCATTGAATATTGCATTTGGAGGTGGAACTGTCATGGGGCTGGGTGTTGCTGGTCTTGCTGTATTGGGCTTAAGCTTATTCTTCATGTTTTTTATGCATCAGTTTATGTCAGCCGATGGAGATAATTTTTATAATGATATGACTGTAGTGCTTGAGGCATTAGCTGGTTTCTCCCTAGGTGCTGAGTCAATTGCACTATTTGCTAGAGTTGGGGGTGGAATTTACACAAAAGCTGCTGATGTGGGTGCTGATTTAGTAGGGAAAGTTGAAGCTGGCATACCTGAGGATGATCCAAGAAATCCTGCCACGATTGCTGATAATGTAGGTGATAATGTTGGTGATGTTGCTGGAATGGGCGCTGATTTATTTGGAAGTTATGTTGCAACTGTTTTGGCATCCATGGTTTTGGGTAATTACATTATTAAGGACATGAGTGACTATGCTCAACAACAATTTGATGATCCATTTGGTGGTATAGGTCCTATTCTTCTGCCCTTATTCATTGCTGGGGTTGGAATTGTTGCTTCAATAATTGGAACATTATTTATCAGGATAAAAAATAATGATGCGAAAGAGGCCCAAGTACAGAGCTCACTAAATTTAGGTAATTTAATATCAATAGTGATTACCCTGTTTTCATGTTGGTTTTTGATTGACTTATTGCTTCCAGATACAATCAACGGAATGAAGTTTTTCGGAGAAGATTCAAAAAATATTCCTAGTAAAAATATCTTTTTCTCAACAATTGTTGGATTAGCTGTTGGATATTTAATTTCTGCTTTTACTGAATACTATACAGCCCTCGGTAAGAAGCCCGTTTTAAATATTGTCCAAAACTCATCAACAGGTGCTGCTACTAACATAATTGCAGGCCTTGCAACAGGAATGAAATCAACATTTTCATCTGTAATATTATTTGCACTAGCAATTTGGGGTGCTTACGAACTTGGTGGTTTTTATGGAGTTGCCATTTCGGCATCTGCTATGATGGCTACAACTGCAATGCAATTAGCTATCGATGCCTTTGGCCCTATTTCTGATAACGCTGGTGGTGTTGCTGAAATGAGCGAGCTTCCAAAAGAAGTAAGGGAGAGAACTGATATTTTAGATTCGGTTGGTAATACAACAGCCGCAACTGGAAAGGGTTTTGCTATTGCTTCGGCTGCGCTTACTGCGCTTGCACTTTTTGCAGCATACGTGACATTTACTGGTATCGATGGAATCAACATTTTTAAAGCTGACGTGCTTGCTGCACTCTTTATAGGTGGAATGATTCCCGTTATTTTTTCTGCACTAGCAATGGAATCAGTTGGGAAGGCAGCAATGAAAATGGTTCAAGAGGTTAGAAGACAGTTTAAAGAAATACCAGGTATTTTAGAGGGAAAATCCAAACCAGATTACGAAAAGTGTGTTGAAATATCAACCAATGCTGCCCTCAAAGAAATGCTTTTACCAGGCATTTTAACAATAGTAACCCCTGTTCTAGTTGGTTTTTTAATGGGTCCAGAGTCATTAGGAAGTTATATGGCTGGTGTTGCTGTTTCTGGTGTTTTATGGGCGATTTTTCAGAACAACGCTGGTGGCGCTTGGGACAACGCAAAAAAATCTTTTG
>Ga0066364_10000214_pt1 | contig 12039 bp, 8 predicted proteins | sample Knorr_S7_td_Surf_FD_70970 | JGI IMG/M metagenome (GOLD analysis project Ga0066364, IMG submission 70970) | Marine microbial communities from Southern Atlantic Ocean transect - Knorr_S7_td_SurfaceA_ad_6m_LV_A | ecosystem: Environmental > Aquatic > Marine > Oceanic | place: Southern Atlantic ocean...
AATAATGTTTTTGCTATAAAACTAGGATGATCATTGTCTATTTCTATTGTTTTTAAAATTGGTTTTTTCCGTAAAATATTAGGATTTTTGTAATAAAAACTATTTACATCATTCAATAAAAATAACGTAAATAATAGAGAAGTAAAATTCATAATTGTTTGAATAAATATATTATTTTGTCTTTAACTAAATTTAACTAACAAAGTAATTTTTCGTCTAATTCTCTACGATGATTAAAAGCATCTTTATAACCTTCATTCAATAATAATTTTATATCCATATTATGGATACGATTAATAGAATTTATATTTTTATTTTTCCATATATTTGGATGTATTACTAAATCTGGTTTTACTTTGGATTTATCATATGGATTATTAAAAAATCCACCATCTAATGTTAAAATATTGCGATATTTATAAAAGAAATTACCGTTTGAAATGATAGGCAAATGAGAACTAGCAATACAACATTCCACTAAATCATCTAAATCTCTATAATCACTAATAATGTTTTTTTTCAACAAAAAAGACCATTTTTTCCTTGTAGTTACACATATATTTAACTGATCAATAGAAAAGTCATCTAAAGTAAATTTGCTCAAAATACGTTTTTTCATCGTTTTTTCTAAATCATATAAATCATTATATACATAATCATGTAAATCATATATTTGATCCATAAATATTTTTTCGTTTTTACAAGTGAGATATAATCCATTCCAAGCACCTGCACTTGAACCATAATATCTCCAATTTGTAGTATTATAATGATCTTTTATATATTTTGATATGCCCATCATATAAAACCCTTTCAATCCACCTGGTTTAATAACAATTGTTTTAAACGCAACGCACAATCCCAAAAAATAACATAAAATAATCCATCTCATTATATTATGTTATAATTATTTATTTTTTTCCTTTACCTTTTTTTGATCCCTTTTTCATTGTTTTATTTTTTGCAGATTTTTTCGAAGTTTTATTTTTTACATTCTTTTTTACGTACCCAAATTTACCTTTTTTAGCATAGTAACCATATTTTTGTAAACGCTTTTCTTTTTTTGCAGATAAATATTTTTTCTTAGATACAATGTATCCAGCTTTATTTTTAAGTAAATCTCTTTTCATTAATCCACCAGTTGTTTTTTTTGCAACACCGTGAAAAACTTCCGCTCTAGAACCAAATGTTTTTTTTATTGTTTTGTTTTTCATTATATATAATAAAAATAAAAAAAAATATTTTATTATTTTTATTTTAACTACCTGTATATTTATCCGTACCTTTTACTTTTGGTTGAGTACCATCCCAAAAATTAGGAATACTTGAAATATTTCCTTTCCAAGCCCCTTTCATTAATATATGTAACGTATAAGAATTTGTAGATAATCCTTCATCATAAGAATTTTCTTGATGAGCATGATAATGATAACCAAATGAAATAATTGTTTCTTCATCATCCTCATGAGTATGACCACCATATTCATCTAAACTTGTATCATAACCATACATACTTGCATATGAGTCATCATATGTGCCATATAAAGCAATGCCATCATATCCAAAACCTATCAGAGGTGGATGTACATTTCCACTATAATCTTCACTGTTATATAAATTTAATCCATTTGGATTTGCACTATGACCATCCGCATGATAGTGTAACTGTAATCCTTGACCAACATGAATACCTGTATTTGTGATTTCTGCTTGTTCTTGAGCAGGAGTCAATGTATTATTCAATACTGGATATATCGGAACACCATCAATTGCTATGCCAATAGATGATATACTAGAGTAATTATATACACTATAACTATCTGTAGAACTTGCGTCATCTCGCAAATTATTATATCCTGAATCTTGTGTTAAATCATTATCTGTTAAAGAAGTAATAACACCATAATCTTTTAATGGTATTTTAATTAAATAATTCGATAATGTAGCATCACGCGTAACAGACGAAAGTGGATAACTTGCTGTACCGTCACCAGGTGGTCTTGGCACATCTATTAAACGATTTGGTTTGTCTGCTATAGAATAAGTGGCAATGACCATAAATGGATGATAATCTGTTCCAGATAATTCATTTGTAAAATATACATATGGTGCCGTATTCATATATAATTCACCATTTACAATTGTATTTGAATATAAATATGTATTTAATAAAGCATTACGAAAAGACAAATACACATTTATATCATAACGAAGTGTGCATGTCGAAGATATGGTATTCAACATTTGCAAAGCATAATATTCACTTGTTATATCATTACCACCACTTTCAACCAATTGATTCAAATATGTACTAGATATTTTACTATAAGTTGTACCATTATAGTGTATATTATTTTCAAGAGAAGATATTGAACTATTCTCCCAAGAAACTCGATCATTTGTAACATAAGATATATTTGTTGGATTAAAATCATAAGGAATACTTAGAGAAATATCAGAATAATAAAATGAAACACTTATACTAGAAGTTGTATCTAATGTAGTTTCTACAAAGTTATATGTACTAGTATCAAAACTATATCTTCTATATGGTGTGATTGAAGTTTGATCTAACGAAAATATTGTGTATCCAGAACTACTTGTTCTATTATAATCCCAAGCATTATTAAAATATAAAGATCCGTTTGAAATATCTAACGAATACATAGAATGTAATTCACTATCAAGACGATAATATCCATTATATGATGTATCTTCTACAATATGAAATGTGGAAGATAATAAATCACTATAATTATCAATACTTGTTACGCTAGTGATTTCAAAAGAATTATCAATTGCCAAATAAGAAGAATTATAATAAATATGTATTCTATCCAAGGTAGTAAAAGAAGTTTGTTGATTCAATGTTACACTAATATTTTGTTGTAATATATCCGAAAATGTAAAAGGTGTATTATATGAGTAATCATACGTAGTTGCGACTTCTTCTGTTGTAACATCTTCTATTGTATCTGTAATTAATGTTTCTATAACTTCTGTGCTCACTTCAGTTACGTCCATAGAAGTAGCATTTGTTACTACATTTTCTATAACATAATCTATTTCATTATCTTGTAAACGTGGTATAATATCTGTTCTTTCACAAGATTCATCATATATCAATAAATTTTCCATACAATTATAACCATACTTAAAACTATACAATCCACATGTTCCAAAATCACCACTAACATCTATAAATAAATTACCATGAAAAAAGTTATATGATCCATCCATTGTAGTATCATTTACATCATCACTAAGTCCTTTTACATATAATGTGGTTTTTTTATAACGATTTCCTAATAAGCGTATATTATTTGTTTTATTTTTATTAATAATGGTAAATGGATTAAAATGACTATTATTGATAAGAATATATGTTCCTTTACATAATCCGTATTTTTTATTTAATACATATCTATTTTTAAATACATTTCCTTGATAACGAAAACTGGGTTGTTCTAATAAATACTTTGGTCCATCATTATAAATCATACGTATTTCAGAAACATTTGATAAACATTCTATACTTGTTGTGATATCTCCCTTATTTCTATTTTTTGATATTTTGTAATTTATTTCTATCAAAATATTATTGTATATTCTTCCAAAAATATTATATGCTCCCGAATAATTACTTAATTTATCGTAGAAAAAAACTCGAAATAAAGAAATATTTTCATTCGGTTTGTAAACAACATAAGAGTTGGGATTTCCAGGAACTCCTATAAAATATATGTCTTTTACATCTGTATAATCATATTGTTTTGCACTTAACGATAATTGATGACCATTATTTGATTCATGTGATAAATCAAATACATACTTTTTACCAGGAACTAAAATATGATTTTTCTTTTTATTCAAAATTACCAAATTTTTTGGTCCGTGATCTGAATGACCAATAATAACCATTTTGCAATAAAAAATGAAATCTGGGGACTCTAATAAAGAATTATTTTTTTCTAGTTCCAATTGTAATATTTCTTGTGTACTCATTACATATATTCCTAATTTTTTCTCTTCATTTATTGTCAAACTATCTAATATTAACTCATACATATGAACTAAATCATTTTTATCACTTTCCTTTTTATAAGATTGCAAAACTTTATCAAAATATCTTTCATATAAATTTTTTCCCAAAGTTAAAAGTAACTTTTTATTTGATTCGCTATTTTTAAGATGTATTTCGTATAATATATGATTTGTATTTGAATTTTGATAACTCATTCCACGCCTTTGTAATATCATTTTAGACTGTAGAGTTTTGGATGAAATGTTGCTATTCTTATTATATGTAGGAATCAAACAAGAATTTTTTTTATTACATAATGATGACATTTATATATTGAGATTAATAAAAAAAATTGAATTAAAATGTATTTCATAATATAACTATAATCATTTTACTTATGTCTTCTTCTCTAGAACAAAAGTATCAAAAAAAAACGGACAAGGAACATATTTTAGATAATCCAGATACTTATATTGGTTCTATCGAAAATATAGATCAAACTATCTATGTTCATGAAAATGAATCAATTATTGAAAAGAACATAATGTACAATCCTGGTTTATTTAAATTGTTTGATGAAGGTATTGTAAATTGTCGTGACCATTACGTGCGAATGAAACAACAAACTTCAGGAGAACAAGTGTCACAAATTCATATTCAAATTGAAAATAACAAAATAACTATGTATAATAATGGAAATGGAATTGATATTGAAAAACATCCAACACATAACGTTTGGATTCCCGAACTTATTTTTGGACACTTGAGAACATCTACAAACTACAATAAAGAAGAGAAAAAAATTACAGGAGGTAAAAATGGTTTTGGTTTTAAACTAGTATTAATATGGTCAACATACGGAAAAATAGAAACAATCGATCATGTTCGAGAACTAAAATATGTTCAAGAATTTGAAAATAATTTAGATATTATTCATAAACCAAAAATAACAAAAAATAAATCAAAACCATATACTAGTGTTTGTTTTATTCCAGATTATAAACGTCTAGGTATTAATGATTTGTCAAAAGATATGATATCATTGTTTCAAAGACGTGTTTATGATATTGCTGGAATAACACCGAAGGATGTAAAGGTAAAATTTAATGGAAATGTTTTAAAAATAAATGATTTCAAACACTATGTACAGTTGTATTTAAATGAAGAACAAAAAAAACAAACAATTTATGAAAATGTAAATGAACGATGGCAATATGCAATTTGTTTGAATCATGAATATTCACAAGTTTCATTTGTGAATGGTATTTATACAAGCAAAGGCGGTAAACACGTTGAATATATTTGTAATCAAATAACAAAAAAAATGATTCAATATATCTTACAAAAAAAGAAAGTAAATGTAAAACCTGCGATCATTAAAGAACAAATGATGATATTTGTGAATTGTGTAATAGAAAATCCAAGTTTTGATAGTCAAACAAAAGATTATCTGAATACAAGTGTTAGCAAATTTGGTTCATCTTGTGAGGTTAGTTCTTCTGTGATTGATAAATTAGCTAAAATGGGTATAATGAATACTTCTTGTGAATTAAGTGAAATTAAAGACAAAAAAAACGCTAAAAAAACAGACGGAAACAAAAATAAAAATATAAGAGGAATACCTAAATTAGTAGACGCTAATTTTGCGGGAACGGAAAAATCAAATCAAACAATGCTAATTTTATGCGAAGGAGACTCAGCAAAAGCCGGTATATTATCTGGACTATCTAACAATGATCGTAATTTTATTGGTGTTTATCCTATGCGAGGGAAGTTGTTTAATGTTAGAGGAGAAACACAAAAACGTATTAACGATAGTAAAGAAATTATAGAAATAAAAAAAATAATGGGTTTAGAAACTGGAAAAGTTTACGAAAATACAAATAATTTGCGCTATGGAAAAATTGTATTTATGACAGATCAAGATTTAGATGGTAGTCATATTAAAGGTTTATGTATTAACTTTATTGCTTATTTATGGCCTTCGTTGTTGAAAATATCTGGTTTTATTGGATTTATGCATACACCAATATTGAAAGCAACTAAACTAAATAAAGTGATTCAGTTCTATAATCAAGGTGACTATGAAAAGTGGAAAGAATCAAATGAAAATGGTAAAGGATTCAAAATAAAATATTACAAAGGATTAGGTACGAGTACTTCAAAAGAATTCAAAGAATATTTTAAAGAGAAGAAAGTAGTATCCTTTCAACATCAACAAGAAGATGATAAATTAATTGACAAAATATTCAATAAAGCAAAATCAAACGAAAGAAAAACTTGGTTGACTACATATGACCGTGAACGTTATTTAGATGTAAAAACACAATATATTTCATATGAAAATTTCCTAGATGATGAACTTATACATTTTTCGAAATACGATTGCGATCGTTCTATTCCTAAATTAATGGATGGATTGAAAATATCACAAAGAAAAATATTGTTTAGTGCATTCAAAAAAAAACTTTATCAAGAAATAAAAGTTGCACAATTTAGTGGATATGTTTCGGAACAATCTGGATATCATCATGGTGAAGCTAGTTTAAATGGTGCGATTGTAAATATGGCACAAGATTTTGTAGGATCAAATAATATCAATCTATTGTTACCAAACGGTCAATTCGGTACGCGTTTACAAGGTGGTAAGGATAGTGCTTCAGAAAGGTATATATTTACAAAATTAAACGACATTACACGAAAAATCTTCAGAAAAGAAGATGATTTGGTTTTGGACTTTTTAGATGACGATGGATTGAGCGTAGAACCTATTTATTATGTTCCAATTATTCCAATGGTACTTGTAAATGGTGCTCTTGGTATTGGTACTGGTTTTTCAACAACAATACCTTGTTATAATCATAAACAAATCATAAATGTGATAAAGCATAAAATACAAGACAGCGATTTAAAAATGAATTATAAAGAAGACATGTATCCATATTATAAAGGTTTTAAAGGTACTATAAAGAAAATAGAAGAACATAAATTTGTTACTTGTGGTATTTTTGAAATAAAGGACAAACGTACAATAACCATCAAAGAACTTCCAATAGGAAGTTGGAATGAACCATATTTGTTGTTTTTAGAAAAATGTATCGATGCAAAAAAACATGGATTAAAAGATTATAAAGATTTATCAACAGATAAAGATGTTCATATTGAATTAAACTTCAATACTAGTATTTCATTACATGATGAAAAAACATATAATAAAATTCTTCAAGACTTTAAAAGTACTACTACGTTAAATACAAATAATATGTACTTATTTAACAAAAATGAAATATTAACAAAATATAACACCGTAGATGATATTTTAAATGAGTTTATTGTAACACGTATGATTTACTATGAAAAGCGTAAAGAGAATCAACTAAAACAAATGGAGCATATGTTAACATTATATTCAAATAAGTTTAACTTCATCAGTGAATTGGTAAATAATACAATCGATTTACGAAAAAAAAAATCTCAAGAAATCGAAAATATATTGTTAAATAAAAGTTATGATAAAATAGATGATTCATATAATTATCTAATTAAAATGCCTATGGATATGGTAAATGAAGAAAATATAGAAAAAATGAAAAATGAATACGATAATACACGTAATACTTTCAATATATTAAAACAAACAACAATAGTAGAAATGTATTATAATGAATTATGTGAATTAGAAAAATCTATTTAATTCAACTGTTTTATCAATCGAAAGATGAATAGGATTATCCATTGGTACTGCCAATGTACTTATGTCTTCCTTATACTTTAAATATGCCATTAATTCACTATATATTTGTGGAACACAAAAGTCTAACACTTCATTATTTAAAGCAGTAACTTGTTCTTTTATATTGTTGTCTTGATGTAAGGCCTTTTGTAAAAAAATAGATCTCATAATTATTTTTAATTGATCATAATCTTGTTTATCAATAATATATTTTTTATTTGTTTTTTCATATATTTGAGCTCTAATTGCATTTTGAATGATTTCAATGTTTTCTAAAGAAAAATAAGTTGTACTCAATAAAGTAGGATTAAACATATGACAAAGTGCATTTGAATAATTCGTTTTTTCATTTTTTGGTATCATATCTTGAACAAAAAAAGGAGTTCCATTTTCTTGTGGATCTAAAACAATACGACCATTTTTAGGAGCTTGTGGATTTAAAGTATTCATTGTATTTAAATCGTCTTTGTATAAAGTTTCTATTTCACTCATTTTTATTATATACAATATATATAATATTTTTAATGAACTTTTACAAGTTAATAATAATTTTGGCCCTCATTGTATTGATATGTATGTTGGCTTTCGTAGGATATCAACTTGAATTGACAAGTCAAAACTATTACTTCCCACCACATTTATCAAAATGTCCTGATTTTTATACAAATCAAGACGGAACTTGTGTACCTACATATATTATTACAAAAAATGATATGACTTCATGTACATCAAACAGATTTGATGAAGAAAAGTATAATAATCCTGGAATGGGTCCTTCAAGTGGAATTTGTGAAAAAAAGAAGTGGGCACAAACTTGTGGTGTAAATTGGGATGGAATAACAAATAATCCCGCCGTGTGTTATCAAATTAATGAATAATAGTAATAAGTATTTAAAATCTATTATTAAATAAAACTAATGTTAGATTTTAAAAGTATTTTTGAAAAGCATAAAACCATATTTCTTCATGGAAAAACAAGAAGTGGAAAAACATCTACTATTTTGAATTATATGAATGAAAATAATAAAGATTATTCATATGTATCCATACAAGATTTAAAAAATGAAAGAGATTTCACTACATTATTACAATCACAAAATGTATATAAAATGTTTTTTAATTCAACTGATAACTGTAAAAATTTTGAAAAATATATTATTATTGATAATATAGATTATTTACAAAACAATGATAAAAAAATGATAGGAATATTTATTAAATTTTTTAAACAAAAACATTCCAATAAATATGATAATATTTATATTATTTTTATAGGTTCAAATCTTAAGGATAAAAAAGTACAAGAACTTATTACTTATACTTCTTTTCAATATGAATTTATTTCTTATTATGAAAAAGAATATGATAAAGTAATAAAAGAAATTGTTTGCGATATTTTGAATCACAAAAAAAATAATTTACAAGATACTAGCGATAAAAATATTATTTCATTATGTTATCATGAAAATATCATTCTTGTTATGAATAATGATTCAATACAATATGAAAAATTTTTGAGAAATTTTTGTAATGGAGACTATTATGACAGAATGTCATTCAAAAAACAACTTTGGCAATTAAATGAAATTACATTCTATTTAAAAGTAATTGTAAATTCATATTTACTGGAAAATAATAATGATAATCATACAATTGATTTGTCTAACGTAGATTTTACAAAAATACTTACAAAATTTAGTAATGAATACTCAAATTATAACTTTTTGATAAATATATGTAATAGACTTAAATGTCAAAAAGAAGTATTGTTTGAAAATATAGAAACGAAAACATCTTTATTGACAACTCAAGAATATAAACGAATTTGTAAATTATTAACTTAATTATTAATTATTTGAAGATACATCATTATTATTTGAAGATACATCATTATTATTTGAAGATACATCATTATTATTTGAAGATACATCATTGTTATTTAAAGATACATCATTATTATTTGAAGATTCATCCTCTTCTTTATTATCTAATATTTCAATGACTTTATTTTCATTTACAGATAACATTTTTAACTCTCTATTCTCTGTTTCCAATTGTTTTATTTTACTCATATATTCATTTAACTTACTTCTTAAGAAGGAACATTCTTTATTTTTCATATCCATATATTCTTTTACTTCTTTAATTGTTAGTTCTTTTTGTTTGTTTTCTTTATTTGTTACAATAATTCCAGATAGTTTATTATCCATTTCATCTTTTTTGGCTTTATCGCGTCGTGCAATTTCGGCTAACACTTTTGGTTTATTTTTAACTTCTCCTGGTTCATAATCTTTTAATATTTCATTAATCTTGGAATGATAAAAAGTACATAGATTTTCATTTTTTATAAAATGTTTTACTGTTAATGTTGATTCTTTGCAATATTTATTTTTGTCATTAATTAATCTTCTTTTGTCAAAAGTATTTTGATTATGGGCAACCACTAATATTGTTTTTAATGGATCAAATTGAACAAAAGGAACAGTATAATTTTTTAAAAAATGCCTTTCTTCTGATAATACGGCATCATCTTGATAAGACGTTTCATTTAGTAGTTTTCGTTTAAAAGCAAAAGTCCCTGCAGTAGCATGATTTGGACCATAAGGACCAAACTTATACATTTTGTTGAGAACATTAAACCATAGATATAATTCACTTGCCCCTCCACATAATGCTTTTTTATTATCAGTTAACTTTTGTACACTATGACTAACTCTTTGTACTGGATAATAGTCATCATCATCCATATAAACAATGATATCTTCATCGTTTTTAAACAAACATTTTTCATGCATATAATTTCTTTTTTTTCCTAAATCCATTCTTTCCTTTACATAAAAATAACGCACTTGAATTCCTTTTAATGCATTTTTACACATTTCACTTTCAAATATATCTTTTACACAATCCGTACCATCATCTACAATAATCCATTCCATACTTTCTCTTGGATAATCTTGTGAAGATATACATTGTATTAATCCTTCGAAAAAAGGTCTCCTATTAAATGTTGGAGTACAAATAGAAACTCTTGGTTTATATTCTTGTTTCACTTGTTTTGATTTATTTTTACTTTTTTTACCCATTAATAAAAAAAATAAAGAATTATTGTTTATATACTAATTTACGTTATTTTATATAAGAACTAGAGAACATAACAGATATTATAATAGCAATAAATATTATTAATCTTATTAATTTAAAATTATTATAAGATTCATATTCAGAATTTACATCTTGTTTTGCAATAATACGGGTCAGTATCGTATAAGATATTATCATAAAAACAAATAAAATAATATTTTTATGGTTTTTCATTATTTCAAATATATTATTGATATAGTAAATGTAATCAATTGTTAGTTTTTTAACACAAGAAAATACTAAATGTAAATTAGTTATCAACGGAACTATCAAGAAAAATAAAAACATTGGTCCTAATATTGCTCCAATAATAAGTTTAATTAAATCATTCAAACTAAATGCAGAAATACCATTTGGATTACAAGTAACAAATTCTTTTGTATGATCAATTATATCTCCAAACTCATTATTTATAATATCATTTGTTAAATTCCAAGGTGTTTTACTCACATCTTCTTCTTCTATGTCATCAGATGATGCTTGACTCGCATTATATCCTTTTAATCTATCTCTAATGTGGGGTGTAGTTAACCAATGCCAAGGACAATAGGTTTTATCATTACTTGGTATAGATAAATATTTAGGTTGATTTAATCTTGCACAGTTTGGTCCATCATACATGTATGTTACTTTATTATCATTCCAACATAGTTTTTTTATTTCTTCTACAGTTTCATCCATAGCATTTTCTTTCCAAGTTTTATATGTATCTGTATCTTTAGATCCATATTCATCCCAACCTTCACTTTTTGGTAAAACCCATCCATTACCATATAAATTAGGAACGTAACCTTTCTGTAACATACAACTCCATATTGCTAATGTTGGAGTTGGTTCTCTGGTGCCATAACGTTCATAGTAATTACTGCATTGTCCCTTCTTCTGACTCAGATCGCTTGCTGGTTCATGATAAGTAGTCCATCCTTTTTTTTTTAACTTTTTGGGATCATCGTCACACATACTACTATGAATTATTATCTTATATCTTTTAGGACGATTCGAACAATAATCTAAAACTTCATCTCTTGTAGATTTTTCTACTGAACTCATTGCTTGTTGAATTTCAGTATTATATTGATCAGGTACATCCCATTTTCTTAATGTATCGTTGGTTACTCTTTGATAGGTCCAGCTTGTC
>Ga0066364_10000219_pt1 | contig 11959 bp, 10 predicted proteins | sample Knorr_S7_td_Surf_FD_70970 | JGI IMG/M metagenome (GOLD analysis project Ga0066364, IMG submission 70970) | Marine microbial communities from Southern Atlantic Ocean transect - Knorr_S7_td_SurfaceA_ad_6m_LV_A | ecosystem: Environmental > Aquatic > Marine > Oceanic | place: Southern Atlantic...
TGATAAACAAATTGATAAAATTATAGAATTTTTAAAATCAAAAGGAATTGATAAATTAGAAAAAATTGGTTGTAAAAATAATTTATTTAATGAGGGAATAAGTGAATTGAAACAAATGCTCAAAAATTTCGATCTCTTTAAATTTAAAAATTTTAAAATCGACCCAACAGTTGTACGTGGTCTTGAATATTACACTGGACCAATTTTTGAAGCAGAATTAACATTCAAGGTTCAAAATGAAAAAGGAGTAGATATTGAATTTGGATCTATCGGTGGTGGTGGTAGATATGATGATCTTGTCAAAAGATTTAAAAATCAGGATTGCCCTGCGACTGGAATTTCAGTAGGTCTAGATCGATTATTATACGCATTAAGCCAAAAGGGGATTTTTAATTTTAATCAAAAAAGCCCAATATTAATATGCGTACTTGATGAAAAATATATGGATTATTATTTTAAAATTCTAAATCTATTAAGAACAAATAATATTAACTCTGAAATTTACTCAGGATCTTCAGGTTTTAAAGGACAGCTTAAATATGCAGACAAAAGAAATTGTAAATACGCTATTATTTGTGGTGATGATGAAGTTTCGAAAGAATTAGTAACACTTAAAAATTTAGTATTAGGTAGTAAAGCTTCTGAAAATATTAAAACAAGAGAAGATTGGACAAAGTCAACCAATGCACAAAAAACTTTTGCTTTATCTGATTTATTGAAAGAGATTAAAAAATAAATATGTCAAAAGCATTAGTAGATAAAAAAAAAAGAGAAGATATTTCTAAAAAAATATTAAATCTTTTCAAAAATAAAGGGTATAATTTTATTGATCTTGATATTGTCATTGATACTGATCTCCTCACTCAACGCTCTGGAGAAGCGTTTAAAAAGTATGCATTAAATTTTAAAGATAAATCTGGAAAAGAAATTAGCCTTAGACCCGATCTGACAATAGCCACCGCGATTCAATACATTCAAAATAAAAAAAAGGGGGTTGGAAAATTTTCATATTTCGGTTCAGCATTTAGGTTGAATAAAAAGGGAGATCTAAGTGTTTTTGATCAAATTGGATGCGAAATTATTAATTCCAAATCTTCTCCTGAATTTTTAATTTTATCCACGATAATGTCTGTATTCCAAAAATTAAAAAAAACTGAGATCATTATAAATGATTTAGCTTTGTTTCAAAATTTAATTAATTCATTAGATTTACCAATAAGGTGGAAATTAAGATTAATTAGACACCGTTCACGCAAAGAATATTTCGATGAGCTTTTGAGACGATTAGATACTAATTATGATCTCGATAATGAAAAAATAAAAATTGATTATGATCGACTTACAGAACTAAAAAAAATGGATATTAATAAGATTATTGGCGGGAGAACTGTAGAGGAGATAATTGAGCGATTTGAAAAAAAAATTAAAGATCCAAGAGATAATTTTAGAGGAAGTCACAGTGTTAAAATTATTAAGGATTTTTTAAGATTAAAAGCTCCTTTAGATAAATCAATTTATAAATTAAAAAACTTTTTTGAGAAAAATAATCTTAAAATCAAAGATTTTAATAAATCTATATTAAAACTAAAAGATTTACTCAGAAAATTTGGATCGAAATATACCATCAGCTTTAATGCCCAATTTGGCAGAGAAACTCAATATTATACAGGAATAGCTTTTGCAGTTTATAACCAAAAAAAAGAATTAGCTAGAGGAGGTGAGTATAACAATTTGATCAAAACTTTAGGTGGTAAACAAACCTCTGCTTTTGGTGCAGCAATTAATTTAAACGAGTTAAAATGAGCAAAATAAGATTAGGATTACCCAGCAAAGGAAGACTTAAAGATGAAAGTATAAAGTTTTTTTCTGAAAAAAATTTAAATATTCAAAATTCGAACTCAAGAAATTATTTTTTTAATTTTGAAGAAAATGAAAATTTTGACGGTATATTTTTACATGCTAGAGAAATTATAGAAAGATTAAATGATGGTACATTAGATGTTGGAATATCTGGTTTAGATCTTCTCATGGAATTACCAGATGAATATCAAAAGAATATTAAAACTTTCAAAAAATTAAATTTTGGCCATGCTGATTTAGTTGTAGCCGTTCCTAATGATTGGCTTGACGTTCAGAACATGGCAGATTTAGAAGAGGTGAGTTTTGAGTTTCAAGATAAGTACAATCGTAGAATGAGAGTAGCCACTAAATACCCAAAATTAACTGAAGATTTCTTTTTATCAAGAGGTGTTACAGAATTTAAAATAGTTGGAAGCTTAGGAGCAACTGAGTCCTACCCATTTACTGGATCTGCAGAGTTGATAACAGACATTACAAGTACAGGCTCAACCTTAAAAGAAAATAATTTGAGAATAGTTTCTGATGGAAAAATATTAAAAAGCTCGGCTTGTTTATTTAAGTCCAAAAAATACAAACAAAAGGAATTTGAGACCTTAATATCTTAATTAAATCTAATGAATAAATTTGTTCAAATAGGTGCAGGATCATCAGATCTTGATAAAAATTATGAAGATGGATTTGCAAATTTTATCAAAAAAAATAACCAAGACTCTGAAATATATGTTGTTGAAGCAAACTCAATACATATCGAAAAACTAAAAAAAAGCTGGATAATAACTAAAAATGTCAAAATTTTTAATTTTGCAATTACTCCAGATAATAATCAAAATAAAGAAATGATTTTTTATTATTGTGAAAAAGATGCCCCAGATTTTCAAATTTTTTCAAATTCAGAAAAATTTGTTAGAAAACATTTCCCGGATGGTAAAATTTTACAAACTACAGTGAATTGTAAACCGTTATCTATTTTTTTAAGTGAAAACTCATTGGATGAAATAGAATTTTTGTCTTTAGATATTGAAGGAATGGACTTTGATGTTTTGATGAATATTGATTTAAACAAATTTAAAATAAAAAATATTTCATTTGAACATTTACATCTTTCTTTTATACAAAAATTATTGGTTGTTTATAAACTTACACGTCATAACTATTATTATTCAGGACTAGGATTTGATGTTAGAAAATCTGACTGGTTATTTAGCAAGAATTATAAAAAGTATATATTAAGAACTTTTTTGTTACCATTTATACCTAGAAGGATTTGGAAGAGGTTTTCTTTCTCTAGTTTAATACAATAGAGGTCAGATAAAGAACTGAAAAAAAGGTGAGTAAAAACTCACCTTTTTCAATTTCGTGGTCACGAAAAGTGTATTACATTCGCATTCCAAACTGTATTATAAATTTCCTCAATCTTGGTTATTTAATATCTTAAAAATAGAGAGAGAGCTATTCCACTAAATAAAGAGATTATTAGACACAATATCTGTAATGTAGAACTTCAAACTAATATCTGCGAAGTTTTCTAATCACTTTATCAAAAATAAAAACAATGATATTATTATGTATGAATTTTTTTTACGGAATTAATAATAATTTATTTAAATCAGAAATTCAGATACCTTTATTTCAAAATAGAAATTTGAAAAAATCAAATTTAATTTTTTAAAAATACTTTCAACTATATTTTTAAAAAATTAAATTAAGATTTTAAAAATTTATCTTACGATTTTGAATAAAAGAATTAAAAAACCCCCAGAAATTTCTTTCTGAGGGTCCTAATTTTGTCTAGTAAATGTTTAATGAGTTCTCTTTAAACGGTTGGGAGATTACATTCCCATTCCGCCCATGCCCGGCATTCCACCACCCATAGGAGGCATTCCACCACCGCCACCTGCATCTTTATCATCTGGTTTATCAGCAATCATTGCCTCTGTAGTGATGAGTAAACTTGCAATCGAAGCTGCATCTTGTAGGGCAGTTCTTACAACTTTAGTAGGATCAATTATACCTTTTTGGATCATATCACAGTATTCTTCTGACTGCGCATCATATCCATTTGAGCCTTTTTTTCCCTCTAAAAGCTTACCAACGATAACAGAACCATCAACTCCTGCGTTTGATGTAATTTGTCTAATTGGTGCTTGTAATGCTTTTTTAATTATTTCTACACCTGCTTTTTGATCGTCACCTTTTACTTTGACACCATCTAAAACAGAAGCAGCATATAAAAGAGCACATCCACCACCAGTTACAACACCTTCTTCAACGGCTGCTCTAGTAGCATTAAGTGCATCATCAACTCTATCTTTTCGTTCTTTAACCTCAACTTCAGTTGCTCCACCAACTTTGATTACAGCAACACCACCAGCTAATTTAGCAAGTCTTTCTTGAAGCTTTTCTTTATCATAATCAGAAGTTGATTCTTCAATTTGTTTTCTAATTGAACCACATCTAGCTTCGATATCTCCTTTTTTTCCAGAACCATCGACAATAGTTGTATTATCTTTATCAACTTTAATTTTTTTACAAGAACCCAAATCCTGAATTTTTACGTTCTCAAGCTTGATACCAAGATCTTCAGAAATCACAGTTCCACCTGTCAGGATAGCAATATCTTCTAACATTGATTTTCTCCTATCACCAAATCCCGGAGCTTTAACTGCAACAACTTTTAGACCACCTCTAAGTTTATTTACTACCAGGGTAGCTAAAGCTTCACCTTCAACTTCTTCAGCAATAATTAATAATGGCCTTCCAGCTTGAACAACTGACTCAAGTAAAGGTACTAATGTTTGCAAATTAGATAGTTTTTTTTCGCAAAGTAGAATTAAAGGGTTTTCTAATTCAGCAGTCATTTTGTCTGAATTAGTAATAAAGTATGGTGATAAGAAACCACGATCAAATTGCATACCCTCAACAACATCTAATTCAGTTTGCAAACCTTTAGCCTCTTCAACAGTAATAACACCTTCGTTGCCAACTTTTTGCATTGCCTGAGAAATCATATCTCCAATTTCTTTTTCACCATTTGCTGAAATAGTTCCAACTTGTGCTATTTCTTCATTTGTTTTAACTTTTTTTGAATTTTTTTTAATTTCTTCAATTACTTTTTCTATTGCTGTATCAATACCTCTTTTTAAATCCATTGGGTTCATTCCTGCAGATACATATTTACAACCTTCTCTAGCAATTGCTTGAGCTAACACAGTAGCAGTTGTTGTTCCATCGCCAGCCTCATCATTTGTTTTGCTAGCAACTTCTTTAACCATTTGAGCACCCATGTTCTCAAATTTATCTTCTAACTCGACTTCTTTTGCTACAGTAACACCGTCTTTAGTAATCCTTGGGGCGCCAAAAGATTTATCGATAACCACATTTCTTCCTTTTGGTCCTAAAGTTACTTTTACAGCGTTAGCAAGCACATCAACACCCTTGAGCATTGAATTTCTTGCTTCAGTTTCAAATTTAACTATTTTTCCTGCCATTTTAATTTCCTCCTAAATTATTTCTTCGCAATTACTCCCATGATGTCACTTTCTTTCATGATTGAGTAATCTTTTCCATCAACCTTAACTTCAGTACCAGACCACTTACCAAATAGTACGTGATCTCCTACTTTAACATCCATTGGTGTAATTTTTCCGTCTTCTGATTTTGATCCTGGACCAACTGCAATTACTTTTCCCTCTTGAGGTTTTTCTTTTGCAGTATCTGGAATGATTATTCCTCCGGAGGTTTTCTCTTCGCTATCTAGCGATTCAACTAACACTCTATCGTGCAATGGTCTGAATTTCATGTTTTCTCCTTTAACGTTATGAAGGTGATATGAGAATTAAACAGATATTTTCAAGGGGTTAAAAACCTTAAAAAAACCACTGATTATGTGGTTTTTTTCATTATTCTGCAGTATACCCTCAAATATGTCGGTTATAAGTTCATTTAATAAAGCTTTTAGACCAAGTGGATCCCGGAATTTTTCAAATGATCTCAAGTTTTTGTGGATGTCTTTAATTAAAAACCTGAAAACTACCCTACAACAGACCGAGTAAATAATGCAACATTATTTACCTGACGAGCTAAAAAAATTTAAGACTATTTCAAAAATGTATGACGTTTACTTTGTTGATCTATGGGGCGTTATTCATAATGGTATAAATTTATTTGAAAATGCAATAACTGTTCTAAATGAATTAAAAAAAGAAAAAAAAAAGGTTGTTTTAATTTCTAATGCTCCTAGGCCAAGCAATACAGTCAAAAAGTTTTTACAAAAAATGAGCTTTGATCTTAATTTGATTGATCTTTTAATAACTTCTGGAGATGTTACAAAAAACTATATTCATAAAAATAAAAAAAAAAATTTTTATCATTTAGGGCCAGTTAAAGATAATGATCTATTTGAAGGTATTAATAATATTTCTTCTGATATCAATCAAACTCAAGAAATCATATGTACTGGGCTAGTTGACGAGATAGGAAATAATTTATCAGATTATCAAAATCTTTTTAAAAGCTGGATTTTAAAAGAAAAAATTTTTATATGCGCAAATCCTGATGAAGTAGTTTCAAGAGGAAATAATATCGAATTTTGTGCTGGATCGTTAGCGAAATATTATAAAAAACTTGGTGGTACCGTTTTGTATTTTGGTAAGCCATATGAGGAAATTTATAAATTTGCAAAATTTAACATTGAAAAAAAAGTAGGCCATATCATTGAAAAAAAAAGGATTTTAGCTGTTGGAGATAATTTAAAGACAGATATTCATGGTGCACAAAATTTTGATATAGACTCTTTATTAATCTTAAATGGAATTTATAAAGATTTTTTCAGGGATAATAACCTGAATTTTGACAAGTTGCTTAAATCAAATGAAATGGAAAGCTTAAGAATAAATAAATTTCAACAAGAATTAAGTTGGTAAAATGAAAATTTTAAAAGACAAGTATAATTTAATAGTGACAAAAAATTCTATACTTGTAATTGGTAATTTTGATGGGCTTCACAAAGGACATGTTTCCATACTCAATGAAGCAATAAGACTTGCAAAAAAAAATAAGCGTAAAATAGGTCTTTTAACTTTTGATCCAAATCCTAAAGAATTTTTTTCAAAAGTAAAAAATTTTAAAATTATAAGTTTAAAAGAAAAACAAAAAATCTTATCCCAAATGAAATTAGATTATTTAATAATTCTTAAATTTAACAAAAGTTTACGTAATATGATTGCAGAGAACTTTATAGACAAAATATTAAAAAAAAAAATTAGTCCGTCAAAAATCTTTGTTGGAAAGGAATTTAAATTTGGAAAAAATAGAGCTGGAGACCCAAATATGTTAAAAAAATACTTTTCCATTAAAATTGCAAAACAAAAAACAATTAGTAATAAAAAAATATCTTCCAGTGATATTAGGAAATTAATTTCTTCAGGTAAAGTGTTTCAGGTAAAGGGATTGCTTGGAAGATATTGGTCTATAAATGGTAAAGTTATTAGTGGAGATAAAATTGGGCGAAAGTTAGGGTACAGAACTGCAAACGTATTTTTAAATGATTGTATTCTTCCTCTCAGAGGTGTTTATGTTACTCGATTATATTTAAATAAGATGACTTTTAATGGTATTAGCAATTATGGACTGGCTCCAACGTTTGGAAGAAAAAAAAAAGATGTGTTAGAAACACATTTATTTGCACCAATAAGAAACCTTTACAAAAAAAATATAACAATTGAGTTTATAAAGTTTTTGAGGACGGAAAAAAAGTTTAAATCAAAAAAAAATCTTTTAGATCAGATAAAAAAAGATATTACAGCTGCCAAGAAAGTATTTAAAAATGCCAGATAATAAAGTTAATTTGCCAAATACAAGTTTTCCGATGAGGGGAAATTTACCTCAACGTGAACCTGAATTAATTAACTTTTGGTCAGATATAAAATTATATAATAAAATTAGATCTAAGAGGAAAGGGAGAGATAAGTTTATTCTCCACGATGGCCCACCTTACGCAAATGGAAATATTCACATTGGAACTGCATTAAACAAAATTTTAAAAGACATAGTTGTAAAGTTTAAATCTATAGATGGAAGAGATTGCCCTTATGTCCCCGGGTGGGATTGTCATGGACTACCTATTGAGTGGAAAATTGAAGAAGAAAATAAAAAGGGGGGTAAGGATAAAAAAAATATTTCTGTATTAGATTTTAGAAATCAGTGCAGGGAGTTCGCTAAAAAATGGATTTCAGTTCAAAGGAAACAATTTGAGCGATTGGGTGTTTTGGGTGATTGGGAAAATTATTATGCCACAATGTCTAATGATGCGGAGGCTCAAATTGCACTCGAAATATTAAAGTTTCTAAAAAATGGAGGCTTGTATAAAGGCTACAAGCCTGTTCTTTGGTCAGTAGTAGAGTCTACTGCACTAGCCGATGCAGAAGTTGAGTATCAAGATCATACTTCAAATCAAATTTATGTGAGCTTTAATTTAAAGACTGAATTTAGAGGACACAAAAATTTAGGAATAGTAATTTGGACAACCACACCCTGGACAATTCCTTGCAATAGGGCATTAGCTTATAATTCTGATTTAGATTATGGAATTTATCAAAATAAAGAAAAAGAAAAATTTATCATAGCAAAAGATTTGATAGATAACTTTACAGATGTCACTCAATTACATCTCGAGCTTATTGATACTTTTAATGGTAAAGAACTTGAAAAATTAGTCGCGATACATCCATTTATCGAATTAGGATATGATTATGATGTCCCATTATTGAATGCTGATTTTGTTACAACAGAGCAAGGTACCGGTATAGTACATGTTGCACCAAGTCATGGCCCTGATGATTTTGCGCTCGGTCTCAAAAATGAAATTAAAGCAGAGAATACGATTGATGATAAAGGTTATTATACAAACATTATTAAACACTTTGAAGGCACACACATTTTTAAAGCCGATAAATTAGTAATAGATGAGTTAAAAAAATTTAAAAAATTGATATTTACTAAAGAATACAAACATAGCTACCCGCATTCATGGAGATCTAAGGCTCCGCTGGTTCACCGTGCAACTCCACAATGGTTTATATCTATGACTAAAAATGAGTTGAGGAAAAACGCTTTAGTAAATATTAATAAGACAAATTTTTTTCCACCTATAGGAAAAAAAAGAATTCAAGGTATGATTGAAACTCGACCTGACTGGTGCATTTCAAGACAAAGATTTTGGGGAGTTCCATTGCCAATATTTATCGATAAAAATACTCATCAACCAATTGTTGATGACGAGGTAAATTTTAAAGTTTACGATATTTTTAAAAAGGAGGGAAGTGACGCGTGGTACAAAAGAGATATTTCTGATTTCTTAGGTAAGAAATACAAAGCTGAAAATTATATTAAAGTAGATGATATCGTTGAAGTTTGGTTTGACTCAGGTTCAACGCATTCATATGTGTTAGAAAATAGAAAAGATTTAGATTGGCCAGCTGACATGTATCTTGAAGGATCGGATCAACATCGTGGATGGTTTCATTCTTCCCTTTTACATTCATCAGGAACACGCGGCCAAGCCCCTTATAAAAGTGTTCTTACGCACGGGTTTGTTGTTGATGGCAAAGGTCAAAAAATGTCAAAATCACTTGGAAATGTAATAGCTCCAGACGAAATCATAAAAAAAAATGGTGCTGATATTTTACGACTTTGGGTCGTTGCATCTGATTATTCAGAAGACTTGCGTATAGATCAATCAATTATCACACAACATTCTGAATCATATAGAAAAATAAGAAATACTCTTAGGTTTTTGCTTGGGAATATTTTAGATGAATTTTCCTTTAAAGAATTTCAAGATTTTGATTTTAAAAAACTTGACTTAATTGACTCTTTTATAATCAACAAAATTTCAGAATTAGATAACAATTTTAGTAATTATGAAAAAAATAATGAATTTCATAAAATATATATTGAATTATTAAATTTTTGTACAATTGATTTATCTTCTTTATATTTTGATATCAGAAAAGACTGTTTGTATTGTGATGATAAAGATAGTCAAAAGAGAAAAAACTCTATTAATACTCTAAAATATTCACTATATTTTCTTTTAAAATGGTTACACCCTATTTTAGTTTTCACAACTGAAGAGGTATTTCAAATTTTAAAATCTAATTCAAAAAACTTAGAGAAATTTGAAGAAAGTATTTTTTTAGTTGATTTTAAAAAAATTAAAAATCAAAATGATGTTAACTTCGATGTATCAGCTTGGGAAATATTACAAAAGATTAAAACCGAGATTAACCAAATTTTTGAAGACATGAGAAATAATAAAACAATAAAATCAGGTTTAGAAACAATAATAAATATTCAATTTGGCCAGAAATATTCAACTATCCTTGAAAAAATTAATCTAACAGATTTTTTTGTTTGTTCCAAAGTTCAGATTATAAAAAATAAAGAAGAAAATTCAAAAATGCAAAGTATTAAATCAGTTGATAATATTTTGGTATCTGTAGAAAAAGCATCTGGAAAAAAATGTGGTCATTGTTGGAAAGTTTCAAATGTTCCTTGTGAAAGAAAAAATTGTGCAATTAAGTAAAAAATTTACTCTTAGTTTTTTTGTTATACTAATTTGCTTTATACTAGATAGAGTCTCTAAAGTTTATCTTATAAGCCTTTTTGCCCAAGAAAATTTTAACGATGGTATATACATTAATTCTTATTTGAACTTTATACTTTTGTGGAATAAAGGTATTGCTTTTGGCTTACTTCAAAGTGAACAAATATTTTATCATTTAATAACAGCCATTATATTTTCGGTTATTTTTTTTATTTGTTTTCTAATTTTAAAATCTGAGAAAAAATGGGAAATAATATATTTTTCGATGATAGCTGGGGGTGCACTTGGTAATTTTGTTGACAGAATTTACTACAATGCTGTACCAGATTTTATTGATTTGCATTATGGGGAATTCCATTGGTTTACATTTAATGTTGCTGATATGTGCATTACAATTGGTATAATATTTTATCTAATTTTTGACATGTTTAAATTTAAGAATGCAGAGAATGAATAAAATTATTTATATATCAATATTAATTATTTTTATATATGGTTGCAAATCCGTTAAGCAGGGACTAGGAATTGAAAAAGATGTTCCAGATGAATTTTTGATAAAAAAAATTGATCCAATTGAGAGACCTCCAAACTTTGAATTAATACCACCTGATAGTAAAATTAAAAAATCGGCAATTAAAAATAATAATACAAAAAAAATAATCGATAGTAATTTAAAAAAAAAATCTAGTATTCCAAGTAAAGAGTCAAATGAGACAAACAAAATTGAGCAAGATATTTTAAAAAATATAAAAAAATAATGATAAATTTTGATAATAGTTTTTTTTTTAAAAAAAATAAATTCGATTTTAATCATAACAAAAATTTTAAAGAGAACTTAATACTTGCAAATGAAAAGTCAGACGAAATTTCTAAAGAATTTTATTTAGGGAAAAATCAAATTTTACAATCATTTACAGCAAAATATCAAAAAAAAATTAAAGATCTTAAGCAGGATTTAGAATTCAAAGGTAAAAAAAAGGCAGTAATTGGAATTGGTGGATCATCATCTGGTGCAAGAGCCTTATCTTTTTTTATGAAAGATGATATTTCATATTTTGATAACCTTGATTTTGAGTATTTTAAAAATTTTTTTTTAAAAAATAATATAAGAGATTATGTTTTTTTTATCATTTCAAAATCTGGAGATACATTTGAAACCTTAGCATTGCTTAATTTGCTTATAATTGAAGGTAAAAAAATCAAAGATTATAATATTTTTGACTCAATGGTAATAATAACTGAAAACAAAGAGAGTATTCTTAAATCATTCTCTGCGAAAAAAAATATCAAAATCGTTGAACATAACCCAGATATAGGAGGCAGATTTTCAATTTTGTCTGAAACAGGTATGTTGCCCTTTGTAGATCTAAACTTAAATGTTGAGGATGGCTCTGAAAAATTTATTAAATTATTAAATAAAGATAGCGATCTTAGTCCAACAAAAAATACAGCGATTATTCTCACCTGTATTAATGAAATGAAATTGAGTATATA
>Ga0066364_10000220_pt1 | contig 11943 bp, 20 predicted proteins | sample Knorr_S7_td_Surf_FD_70970 | JGI IMG/M metagenome (GOLD analysis project Ga0066364, IMG submission 70970) | Marine microbial communities from Southern Atlantic Ocean transect - Knorr_S7_td_SurfaceA_ad_6m_LV_A | ecosystem: Environmental > Aquatic > Marine > Oceanic | place: Southern Atlantic...
AGAAATACAAGAAATATTAATTAAGTCAGCGAACGATCTTATAACTTTAGAAAATCCAAACTATCAGTATGCGGCGGCAAGACTTTTACTGTATCCTATCTACAAAGAAACGTTTGGGCAATACAATCCAATTACATTATTGAAGGTAATAGATAGAAACATCGAAGGTGGTGTTTATGATCCTGCAATAAAAGAGAAATATAGCGAGACAGAATTAAAACAACTTAACAAATACATCAAACATAACAGAGACGAAAACTTTACATACGCAGGGCTTCGACAAATTGTAGACAAGTATCTTGTCCAAGATAGAAGCACAGGAGAAATTTACGAGTCGCCACAAGTTATGTATATGATGATTGCGGCAACATTGTTTGCTGACTACCCTAAAGAAACTAGAATGTCATACGTGAGGAAATATTATGATGCGACCTCCCTTTTTAAAATCAATATCCCAACGCCAGTCATGGCCGGTGTACGTACTCCTCTTAGACAGTTTGCTTCTTGCGTTCTTGTTGATACCGATGATACTCTTGACAGTATCTTTTCAAGCGATATGGCTATTGGTAGATACACGGCACAAAGAGCAGGCATAGGAATTAATGCAGGACGTATTAGAGCTATCAACTCTAAAATTAGAGGTGGTGAGGTAGCACACACAGGATTGATTCCTTTTCTAAAAAAATTCGAGTCAACGGTAAGATGTTGTACACAGAATGGTGTACGTGGTGGTAATGCAACTACCCACTTCCCGCTTTGGCACTATGAGATTGATGATATACTTGTTCTAAAGAACAACAAAGGCACTGAGGATAATAGAGTACGTAGATTAGATTATTCTATTCAACTAAACAAAACAATGTATGAAAGACTTCTGCAAGATGGAGATATAACTTTATTTTCTCCGCATGATGTACCGGATTTATATGAGGCCTTTTATGCTGATCAAGATAAGTTTTCTGAGTTGTATGAAAAATACGAAAGAAAAACTTCCTTGCGAAAACGTAAAGTTAAAGCAATGGACTTGTTTTCTGCTCTAGTTAAAGAACGTGCTGAAACAGGACGTATCTATATTATGAATGTTGATCATGCAAATACACACAGTTCATTTAAAGATACTGTTTATATGAGCAACCTGTGTCAAGAGATTACACTTCCTACAAAACCTTTACAACATATTGATGATCCAGAAGGTGAAATAGCATTATGTATATTAAGTGCAATTAATGTAGGTGTACTGAGAGAACTTGATGATTTAGAAGAGCTTTGTGAATTAGCAGTAAGAGGCTTAGATGAGATTATTGAATATCAAAAGTATCCAGTGAAAGCCGCAGAGATATCTACAAAAGCAAGACGTTCATTAGGTATAGGTTATATTGGACTTGCACATTATCTAGCTAAGAACGGTGTTAAGTATTCAGATAAGAAAGCACTTACTAAAGTACACGAGCTTACAGAAGCATTTCAGTTTTACTTACTGAAAGCAAGTAATAAATTAGCAATCGAAAGAGGTAAGTGTGATTACTTTGATCGCACTAAATATAGTGATGGCATATTACCGATTGATACTTACAAGAAGGACTTAGATGAAGTATGTTCTATTACATTAAAGTATGACTGGGATTATCTTCGCAAGAGCATTAGAGATCACGGCCTGCGTCACAGTACGTTGTCCGCACAGATGCCATCGGAGAGCAGTTCTATTGTGTCAAATGCCACAAACGGAATTGAGCCACCTAGAGGGTTCTTGTCCGTTAAGAAGTCGAAAAAAGGGCCTCTTAAGCAGATTGTTCCGCAGTATACTACGTTAAAGAATAACTATACGTTGTTATGGGATATGCCAAGCAACGAAGGTTACATAAATATTGTTGCAGTAATGCAAAAGTTTTTTGATCAAGCCATTAGTGGTAATTGGTCATACAATCCAACTCACTTTGAGAACAATGAAGTTCCAATGAGTGTTATGTTACAAGATATGTTAACAACATATAAGTATGGTTGGAAAACATCATACTATCAAAACACTTATGATTTCAAGAGTGATCCAAGTGAAGAGGAAATTAAGACAGAAACAACAAACTCTTTTGAACCGCAAGTTGGTTTACCTGATGGCAAGCCACTAGAGGACGAAGAAGAGTGTGAAGCTTGTGCTATATAGGAAGAGGAAGTAAAGGTGAGTAAGACAGTATTTAATAGAGAAAAAGTAGACTTTACAAAGAGCACTATGTTCTTTGGACCAGATCAAAACACACAGAGATATGATGTGTTTAAGTTCCCTGTGTTTGATAAATTAAATCAAACTATGTTAGGATATTTTTGGAGACCTGAAGAAGTAAGTCTACAAAAAGATAGAAGCGACTATGCAAACTTCCGTCCAGAACAAAAGCATATCTTTACTGCTAACTTAAAATATCAAACACTATTAGATAGTGTGCAAGGTCGTGGACCATGTTTGGCTTTCTTACCACACGTAAGCATTCCAGAACTAGAAGGTTGTATTGTTACTTGGGACTTCTTTGAAACAATTCACTCACGTTCGTATACACACATTATGAAGAACGTATATGCAGATCCAACTGAAGTATTAGATACTATCTTAGATGATGATAAAATTATTGAACGTGCCATAAGTGTTACAAAAAACTATGATGCATTTACAAAAGCCGCAGATGAATTTATACATCTGAAAAAAGGAACAATGAGAGATGTTAAGAAAAAACTATTCTTAGCAATGATGAACGTAAACATCTTAGAAGGATTACGTTTTTATGTTTCCTTTGCTTGTACATTTGCATTTGGAGAATTAAAACTTATGGAAGGCTCTGCAAAGATTATTAGTTTAATTGCAAGAGATGAAAGCCAACACCTTGCATTAAGTTTACATATTCTTAAAAACTGGATGAGAGGTGAAGACGATAAAGAGATGGCCTCTATTGCAAAAGAGTGTGAAGATGAAGTTTATGAAATGTGGAAGACCTGTGTAAACGAAGAGAAGGCATGGGCACATCACTTGATGAAAGATGGATCAATCATTGGACTTAACGAAAGACTGTTAGGTAGCTATGTAGAATTTATTGCTAACAAAAGATTAAAAGCATTAGGATACAAACCAATCTTTGATACACCAACAACACAGAATCCTTTACCTTGGACACAACATTGGTTGAGTTCATCAGGGTTACAGGTAGCACCACAAGAAACAGAAGTCGAGTCTTACATTGTAGGTGGTATTAAGCAAGACGTAAGTAAAGATTCGCTCAAAGGATTTAAATTATAATGGAAACTAGAGAAGCTACACCTAGCACAACGGTTGTGTATAGTAAACCAAACTGTCCTTCTTGTGTAAAAGCTAAGATGCTTTTAAAGAACAAGAACATTCCTTTTACTGAAAGCATTATAGGTAAGGATATCCAAGTTGAAACACTTATGAAAGAGTTTGAAATGAATGGATTACCTATGCCAAGAACTGCTCCGCAGATAATACTGCACGGTAAGTATGTAGGAGGATATGAAAATTTGGTTGAACACATGGAAAACCATGGAATGAATCATAATCACTAGGAGAAATAATGCTCATTGAAACACCTTACAAAGTAGGAGACGTTATTACAATTAAACTAACATCAGGCGAAGAGCTTGTTGGTAAGTTTGAAGCTGATGACGATATTAAAATTAAAGTAAACAAACCATTAACATTAGTTGCTGGTGAGAAAGGTATAGGCTTACAACAGTTTTTGTTTACTGCTGATATGGCCTTATCTTATAGCATTAAGCATAGTGCTATTACATTAATACACAAAACAAGATCAGAATTTGCAGACGCATATACGAAGCAGACAAGTAGCATTGTCCAAGCACCTGCCGGCATGGCCGACATGGTTCGTAAATAATTTTACATAAATATTACTATGCACGAATTTGTTATAAAGGACAAAGGTAAGTTAGTCACGTATACAGACTTTGATTCTATACCAAATGAATTTGATCATATAATTAAATTTGTACCAGAAGTTCCGCCAGAACCTCATACTGCTGAACAGCATGAAGAGATAGAACAGTGGAATTCAAAGTTACAAGAACTAGTAAAGAGGGAGAGATCATATGCCAGCAGTAACTAGAATAGGTGACGCAGATGTTACACATTGTAGTGGAATGACAAGAGCAGTTGGCTCTCCAAATGTATTTGCCAATAACATTCCTGTATCAAGACAAGGTGATGTAAACACTACACATTTATTACCAGGTGTACCATGTCCACCACACTCAGCACCAATTGCCACAGGATCAACAACAGTCAAAACCAATAACCTAGGAACGGGTAGAGTTGGAGACGCAATAGCAGGATGTACTTCAGTTGCGGCAGGATCTCCCAATGTATTTGCAGGGTAATTTCGCCAATTAAGGCATCTTAAAGCCACATTTATTAATATTAACCACAAAAACAAATAATTACAATAGAATATAGGAGAACAATTATGTCATCTATTCATGAACAGATCATAAGCGAATACGAAAATTACTTAAAAGAGTCAGAGTCTTTCGATACCAAAAATGTTAAAGCCGCGGCGGCAAGAGCTCGTAAGGCTTTGGGCAACATTGGAAAACTTGCTAAAGATCGAAGAAAAGAAATCCAAGAAAAGAAAAATTCTTTATAGGATTCAAAGCTAATATGGGACGAGTCTTAATCGACTGCGTCCTATATTTGTATGCACATAATTATAGTACAATTTCAATAAATACTCTAGTAGAAATGTTATACTCTACGAATAATCAAGGATAGAAAAAAATAAGATATGAGTGAGAGAATAGTAGGCAAGCTAAAATGGTTTGACGCCAAGAAGGGTTATGGTTTCATAAGTCCCAATGATGGTGGTCAAGATGTATTCGTACATATATCAGCCTTTGAAGCGGCACAGATAAACAACATCCAGAATAAGATGTTACTAGAGTTTGAACTTGTTGACAACCGAGGGCGAATGATTGCGGGTAATCTTCTACGCCCTGATAACTTCAATAGATAATTAGATTGATTTAAAAGGTTTGGGAAGACCGTCTGAGCCTAGTATCAAATCTCCAGTGTCAGCATAAGCACCACACATACGACCGTTAGCTCCCGGCCCATAATATCTTACGGGTTTGATTTCTATTTCTTCGCCATCTCTAATCACAGTTCTTTTATGATGGACAGAGATAGGCCCTCTTTGCTTTATACCAGCCATGTTACTTTCCTATTTTTTTAGAACGGCCTATTGGTAATTTAATCTTCTTAGTCATTTCCTTACCTTTTTTGCCGATCCAACTTACTACAGTTTCAGTAGCCTTTGCACCGCCTTGAAATGACTTCACAGCCTTTTTCCAACCTAGTGCAGTAACTTCTTTTATTTCATCACCGTTAGTAAATTTGAATATTCTATTTTTGGACATTGTTTTTCCTTTGACATTAGTTATCTCTTTTGTTATAATAGTAGCATATTAAGGCTAAATATCACTGCAATTGATGATATTAACGTATGTCACAAGAGCAAGACCCGGGTGCAATTCCCGGCCACTCCACCAATTCAATATACCCCCGACGGGGTGGAATTAGGATCGATTGGCTTGTTAAGGTTAAAGGAGATTGTCCGGATGTAAGCTCGGTTAACGCGAACAAACGTATAGATGCAAACGATAATGCACTAAACAACGTGACTTTTGTAAACTTCGGTAAGCAGAAGTCTGTTGTAACTGAAGAGTTAGCCCTAGCGGCATAATTCTACGGGGTTGGCAACTTACCTGGCAACAGAAAAGTTGCGTCTATTACTACATAGGCAAAGCCTATAATACATTCTAAATAAATACGGTGCAGGTGAGAAGGAGTAACTACAATGCCACCACGCAATCATAAAAACTGGTTGAAAGAACCAGCAGTAGAATATATCAGTAGCGAGTGTTACAACAATCATAAAATATTTGAACAAGAGCAAAAAGAAATCTTTAGCAAGGTTTGGATTCCTATGTGTCACAAGAGTGAACTACCAAACGAATTAGACTTTAGAACAACGCAGATAGCAGGTGTTAATGTTCTTGTTTACAACACAGGTAAAGAATACAGAGCATATCGTAACTATGGTAAGCAAACACCAGCAGGAACACTAGGAGCACCTATTGTTACTGTTGAACCTAGGTTGCATTTGGAAGTAAAGCACGGAGGTATGATATGGGTTACACTTAATCCAGAACCTGATCAAACTGTAGAACAATGGACAGCAGGTGCATTTGATTGTATAGCTGATGCTATTGATACAGAAGAACTAGAAGTATTTCATTATCATAAAGCAATCATTCCAACAAACTATAAGCTATGGCATGATACTAACAGTGAATTCTATCATGACTTTATGCACTACTTCAATCGTGTAACTGGATTTAATGATGAATACTTTGCACGTAAGAATATTGCATTTGATAACGGTCATGTAAACGTAAGTTCTTTTACTGTCAACTACACTGAATTTGATAAGGAAGGTGATAGAGGAGAATTAAGTTTTCCTAACTTACCACCCAACCAATGGTATATGGTTGATCTGTTTCCTGGTTTCAACTTTAACCTACGTGGTAGTGCATATCGTTCGGATAGTGTCACTCCCTTAGGTCCTAATAGTGTACTGATTGAGTTTCGTGGATATGGACTTAAGAAAGATACTCCAGAAGAACGTGCCACTCGTATCAAACACCATAATACCATATGGGGACCTTTTGGCCGTAATTTGCATGAAGACCTTATAGGAGTCACAGGACAAGGAGTATCAATGTCTGAAGGCACTGAAAGAAGGCACATACTACATGGTAGACATGAGAATCATACTATACATGATGAAGTAGGAATGCGCCATTATTATGCAGAATGGGGGAAATACCTAGACGTAAATCCATCTAACCCTCTTTCCACTTGACATAGCCATTAAAAGAATATATAATAAAGCTAGTTTTTATCACAACACAAGGAACAGTGACATGATGACTTTTGTAACGATAATGGGTGTAGCTATAGTTTTAGACGTAGCACATCAGATAGCATTTGGACAACCTTGGATGATTTGTATATCCGGTTGCGGTTAAGACTTTGGGGGATTAGCTCAGTTGGGAGAGCGCCTGATTTGCATTCAGGAGGTCGCAGGTTCGACTCCTGTATCCTCCACCACCATATGGGGGTGTAGCTCAGTTGGTTAGAGCGTCCGCCTGTCACGCGGAAGGCCGAGGGTTCGAGTCCCTTCACTCCCGCCATGAAATTTATTCAAGATGATAAATAGATAGGCAGAAGAACACAGTCAATTTTTTTTTGACTGAAATTTTTTTTGACCTAACAATAGCAAAGGAAAAAGAAATGACGCAACTAATATCCCCACAAAAGTTTACACACGCAGTTGGCCTTTTAAGGTCATTTTTTTTGGATAAAGGATTTGAAGAAGTCCATACACAAAATAGATTGTCCATATTAGCCGCTTGTGAAGATCCGTTCAATGTAGCAACATACAATTATGCAGGCCAGGTATGGCCCTTACCCCAGACAGGCCAGATGTGGCTTGAACATGAATTATTAAGTAGCCCCTCTTCGAAGGGGTTTTTTTGTGTCTCCACTTCCTATAGACAGGAACCAAACGCAATACCAGGTAGACATGATATAATATTTCCAATGTTCGAGTTTGAAATGCCAGGTGACATAGATGATCTTAAAAAGATGGAGTACGAACTATGTGAACACTTAGGCTTTAAGAAACCTACAGAGAAAACTTATGCTGAATGGCAACAACACTATGGTCATGCTAATGATTATGAAATGACAGCAGAAGAAGAAGGAAAGATGTATGAAGAGTTTGGTACAACTATGATTACTGACTTCCCAGAGTTTACAAGTCCTTTCTGGAACATGAGCAGACATGAAGGTGGTGCAACATCTAAGAAGATAGATGTTATACTAGGTGGTATGGAAACAATAGGATCAGCAGAACGTTCTACAGACATAGACATGATGCGTGATACATTTCACACAATAACAAATGGAGAATACTCAGCACTATTATTCAAACTGTTTGGCAAAGACAGAGTTGAAGCAGAGTTAGAGAAGTTCTTAGAGTTTGACTTCTTTCCAAGAGTTGGCGGTGGTATAGGTATGACACGTATGATTGCGGCCTTAGATAAACACTGGAAAGACTAAAGTTTAATCTGGGGTGGTGGAATTGGTAGACACGTACGACTGTTAATCGTATGGTAGATGTACTGCAATATATTTACCGTGTAGGTTCGAGTCCTACCCCCAGAGCCATAAGCTACATTTATACCAAGCTATAAGTTACACATATTTTGGTAAATAACTACATACTTAATATGGAGTAAAACAATGGCTAAGATGTTTAGTTCAACTGCGATTCACGTTAGCAAACCTAAAACGACATCACAAGCAGGACGTAAGAAGTCTTGTAAGATGTCCTCTATGAACAAGCATAAGAAGAGAAGTCATAAATTTTATAGAGGACAAGGAAGATAATGTACGAATACAAATGTAAAATACTACGAGTAGTAGACGGAGATACAGTTGATATCGATATTGATCTAGGCTTTGGTATGTGGATGCACAAGGAACGAGTAAGAATGATGGGCATTGACACTCCAGAGTCTAGAACAAGAGATAAGGTCGAAAAGAAATTTGGATTAGCCAGTAAGGCAAGATTAAAAGAACTATTACCAATTGGATCCAAACAACATCTTAAAACAGAGATAGACAGAAGTGGCGAAGATAAAAAAGGCAAGTTCGGAAGAATACTTGGAGACTTTATCGTCGACGGAAAGAGATGCACTGAGATATTAATACAGGAAGGGTATGCCGTATTATATACAGGCCAGAACAAAGACCAAGTTGAACAAGCACACTTAAATAATAGAGAACGTTTACTCAAGGAAGGAAAGGTCACTCTATAAATGCTTAAAATATTAGTCGTCGTGCTTATGGCAGGCGTCATGGAGAATGGTGCACGTGATTTGTACGTTTTTACCGAACCCACATTTAATTCAATCGAAGCCTGCACAGAATGGGCTCAACACAATCCAGAACAAGTGATTTGGACAGTTGCCAGAGAGTATGGCCAAAGACCTATAGAAATGGTTTACTGTGTTGAAGAAGAAAAAGTCAAAAGAACAATAATTGAGCCTTCTTTAGGCAAACAAATTTAATTTACCAAACTACTTGACACTTTACTAATATTGTGTTACATTGTATATATGAATGCGATATTAGTAATATTGTCTTTTATTATTGGCATAGTCGGTATTGGCTATTCCATGCACTTGCCCTACGATAGTGAGTTGGGTGAGACAGTATTAACTTATTCAGCACTTCTAGTAGCAGTTCCTATTTTATTATTTTGGCGAGGTTAATGATATGACAATGCATTTAGCACGTGGCTTAACTACTCTCAATACTAGTAGTCGTAAGTCTAAGATTAAACGTACAAAATCCAATATTGAAAAATGGACTGTACAGATGCGAAAGCATAATAAACAAATGAAAAAGATTGGTTGTCACGGACACATGATGACACTTGATGAGTACATCGATTATATTCATGGACGTTACAAACCAAAAACAAAAACAACAACTACTATGAATACACCTTGGCATGATACAGGTGTATATCGTAGAGAAACAGAATTGGATAAGGCTCCTAGCCTAAGAACAAAACAATCCTTTTCTGCTTGTACCAAAAAAGAACCAATGCATTACACAGGAGAACGTAAGTTAGTAGGTATTGCTATGATGCACAAATCCAATTTAGTTCCCGTGTTTGCTGATGATGACGATAAGACAGGTAGAAAACAAGCTACCGAAATATCTCAGATGAGAAGAAATTAATATTTTTGGTAAAATATAGGTTGACTAAAGCCACATTCGGTGCTATAGTATAAACATAATGAAGATAAACTTACGGAGGCTTTAATGAAAGGCACTATAAAAAATCTGACATTAGTCGCAACAATGGCGTTAATGATGTCAGCTTGTTCTACTATGACCACGGTGGTCGAGAAGCAACAAGACGTTGTACCTAATTGGTATATGAAATGTAAGGACACTGGAACAGAAGGTTGGTTTTGGTGGTCTAAAGATTACTACTATGCTTGTGGTAGTGGTGTAAGTGGATTTAAAGAAGCCGCTTATGACAAAGCAATTCAACTAGCAAAAACTAAAATCGCTGATAGAATCAACGGTGCAGTGAATAAGAGAACAACTATTGAGTATAATGATAGTGGATCAGAAGACAGTATGGTTTCTACTACACAATCTCAGGTATTGGTTGTAAACAAAATCACAGATACAGTAGTAAGACACTATTCATCTAATGAAGGATACTTGTATAAAAGAAATGGCAAGTACTATCATTTCATTATGTTGAAACTTGATAAAGAAATTGTAGATCAACTAGTAGCTGAAGCTCAAGGTATTAGAGCTAATAAGAACAAGGTTGATACAAACTCTATCAATAAATCTGCTAAACAAATCGACTAGGAGGATCGTATGAAAAGTCTTCTATACATAGTAGCTCTGATGGTGGTCTGCACAGGTTGTAGTGCCACAGGCAACAAACTAACGTTAGAAGAAAACGGTCACCAGTACTGCGATACGGAAAAGACTATTATTGATAATAATGGTACTACCAATAGCAAACAAATCACAAAGTGTAGCGATGATCCTGTAAAGAAACTCTTACCACCTAAAATGGGTATGGGTAAACAATGTAGGGAACATTGGTACTCTGTTTTAATAGGAGGCAAGATGGTTGAAAGAAAAGGCTATGCTTGTCTTTTTGAAGGGAAGGATTATGAGAGTAGTAAATGGTATATTGTTACTAGCCCTTATTAGTCTATTAGGTGCTTGTAGTTCAACAACGGGTGTACAAACCTATAATACAAGTGATACGGCAAGTTCTAGTGTACAATCTTCCTATCAACCTAGCAACGGATATGTAGGTGTTATTGTTAATTTAACTAAATGGCATTGGTATAGATTGCCTGCTAATGATAGATTAAAACAAGAACAAGCTATGTATTTCGCACTTGACAATAGTGAGAATGGACAAAGTACAAGTTGGTACAATAATGATACTGGTACCAACGGAGAAGTTATTGTAGCAAGTACATATCCAATGGGTAGTGGTTATTGCAGAGTGGTTATGTCTAAATTAGTTTACAAAGGAAAACTAAGACATTTTAAAGAAACCGCTTGTCGTGGAACAGGACACGAAGGTTGGCGTTTTATCAGATAGTTTAACTTCTCCGAAATGAGGTAAAAAATAGCTAAATATGTTATACAAAGAATACAGAGGGAGCAGTATGTTATTAGGAATACTAACATTTCTATCTGCATTAACGATTAGTGCGGTAGCTATATACTATTCGGTGGCAGGATTGGCGGCTATATTTGCCGCGGCTGTGATTCCAATCATTATTATGGGTGTTTCTCTAGAGGTAGGGAAACTTGTAACGGCAGTATGGTTGCATAGACATTGGAGTCGGGCTACCTGGTGGTTAAAGACTTATCTCTCCGTTGCAGTATTTGTATTGATGTTCATTACATCTATGGGTATCTTTGGTTTCTTATCTAAAGCCCACATAGAACAAACAAGTATGTCGCAAGAGCAGGTTGCTCTTATTGAAACTATAGACGACAAAATAACAAGATCAGAAGGTAAGATAGAACGTTGGACAACTGAAATGAATCGCCTATTAGGTGGCGAGGATATCCGTGTTGATAACCTAATTGATCGTGAACAAGTAGAACTAGATAAAATTAATGTCCTTATTAAAGCAGAGAAAGACGACATTAGAAAAGACTTTGATAAGCAAATAGAATTACAGAACAAACGTATTGAACAAGCAAGAGAACGTAAAGAAGCAGATATACAAGCGGCCAAG
>Ga0066364_10000221_pt1 | contig 11935 bp, 9 predicted proteins | sample Knorr_S7_td_Surf_FD_70970 | JGI IMG/M metagenome (GOLD analysis project Ga0066364, IMG submission 70970) | Marine microbial communities from Southern Atlantic Ocean transect - Knorr_S7_td_SurfaceA_ad_6m_LV_A | ecosystem: Environmental > Aquatic > Marine > Oceanic | place: Southern Atlantic ocean...
CATCAAATCCAAAAAGCCAAAACGAATACAATAACTTCAATTCATTTAGGTCAAATTACAACTCACTAGGAACTTTAGATTTAAATAAAGGAGCCAAAACACATTTCTTATATGAATACCCAAAATCAGATGATATCTCAGAGGATCAAAGATCTTTTATAAAAAAATATATTAATGATTTTGAAGATTCACTTTTATCTGAAAATTTTAAAGATTTTGATTCAGGATATTCCAAGTGGATTGATAAAAAGAGTTTTATTGACTTTTTTCTTTTAAATGAAATTGCAAAAAATATTGATGGTTATCGATTAAGTACATTTATTACAAAAGACAAAGGAGAAAAACTAAAAATGGGCCCTATTTGGGATTTTAATCTTGCATTTGGTAATGCAAATTATTGTGGAGGAGAATTACCTGAAGGATGGGTTTATCTTTTTAACGATATTTGTCCTGGAGATACATGGCAAGTGCCCTTTTGGTGGAAACGATTTATGGAAGACCCAAATTGGAAAAAATCAATTAAAGATAGATGGCTTGAATTAAGAAAAGACAAATTTTCTAATAAAAATATTTTAAACAAAATATCAAATTATAGCAAATATTTAATTGACAACAACTCAATCCAAGATAATTTTAATAAATGGAATATATTAAATAAATACATTTGGCCAAATTATTATATTGGAGTAACCTACACAGACGAAATAACCTATCTTAAAGATTGGATTAACAAGAGACTTATTTGGATGGATTCTCAAATTAATAATTTTTAATTTGTTAACTTTAATGCTAATAGAATTAAGTTTTACTAATTATTTTAAATGAGAAATTATATTTTTTTATTTTGTTTCTTACTTTATAATTGTTCCTCTGACTCGTCTGAAGAACAAGCAATATCTCAATCAATTGATATTGAGTCGCCGGCACTGGCAGCACCAAAGAATAATGAGCCGTGCCTTGATGGATTAATAGTCAACGAAACCCAAAGTAAAATTTTCTTTTCCTGGACTCCCTCAATTAATGCTGTAAGTTATAATTTAAATATTAAAAATCTAAATAACCAACAAACACAACAATTTAATGTTTCATCTTCATTTAAAGAAGTCACTCTTGACAGTTCAACTCCTTACTCTTGGTATGTAACTGCTGTTGGAGAAAATCCAACATCTCAATCAGATAGTGATACTTGGAAATTTTATTTAGTAGGTGAGCCAGTCGTAAATTATTCTCCCTTTCCTCCTGAATTACTGTCTCCAAGATCTGCATCTACAGTGACTGCTATTGATGGAGAAATAATTCTAAAATGGGATTGCTCTGATATTGATGAGGATCTAAACAGTTATGAAATTTATCTTGATACAAGAGATGCTTCAACTCCTGTAAAAAAAATTGACCATGTTTCTACTACAAGCGAAACTAATGTTACAGTAAAAAATAACACAATTTATTTTTGGAAAGTCATTGCTGAGGACAAAAATGGAAACAAAAGTGATTCAGGTGTTTATACATTTATAACATCCTAAAAAATCAATTACAACATTTGTGAGTAAGATTTTTAAAATATCAATTGTAGCTGCTTTGTCAGGATTTTTATTTGGTTTTGATACAATAGTTATTTCAGGTGCTGATAAACAACTACAAGATTTGTGGAATACATCCGATCTATTTCATGGTACTTTTATCATGTCGATGGCTTTATGGGGAACTGTTTTAGGATCAATTTTTGCAAGTTATCCAACTGATTTTTACGGTAGAAAAAATACATTAATTATTGTTGGATTTTTATATTTTTTGTCAGCTGTTGGATCAGCTTTCGCTTTCGATCCATATTTATTTTCTTTTTTTAGATTTATTGGAGGTATAGGTGTAGGAATTTCAACTATTGCAGCCCCAACATATATATCAGAAATTTCTCCAGAAAACAAAAGAGGTCAACTCGTAATTTTATTTCAATTCAATATTGTATTTGGTATATTAATTGCTTTTTTCTCAAACTATTTACTCAGAGACTTTGGTGTTGAACCTTGGAGATGGATGATAGGTATGGAAATTATTCCAGCTATAATTTTTTTAATAAGTATATTTTGGGTGCCTAAAAGCTCCAGATGGTTAATTGTTGCAAAGAATGAAATTGAAAAAGCAAAAAAAATTCATTTTGAAATTTCAAATAAGAAATTAACTGAAAATGAAATTTTAGTTTTATTAAAAAATAATTCTGAAAGCAAAGTATTATTCAAAAAAAAATATTCCAACCTAATACTATTAGCTTTTCTTATCGCATTTTTTAATCAACTCTCTGGTATAAATGCTTTTTTATACTATGCTCCAAGAATATTTGAAGCTGGAGGTCTTGAAAAGAGCTCTGCATTGTTAGGTAGCTTTGGTGTGGGAATTATAAATTTAATTTTTACAGGACTTGGACTTTATTTAATTGATAGAGTTGGAAGAAAACCTCTTATGTACATTTGCTCATTTGGATATATAATATCTCTTTCTTTAGTTTCTGTATCATTTTTAAATAGCTGGTCTGGGTTTTCAATACCATTTTTCTTTTTCTTATTTATCGCTTCTCATGCTATTGGTCAAGGTGCTGTGATATGGGTATTTATTTCTGAGATTTTCCCAAATAAAATTAGAGCAAAAGGTCAATCCTTTGGATCCTCAGTTCATTGGGTTCTTGCAGCTATAATTACATTATTTATGCCCTCTGCTCTAGCATCATTTGAAAATCCAGGTTTTGTTTTTTTATTTTTTGCCTTAATGATGGTTTTTCAACTACTATTTGTGAGATTCCTTATGCCAGAAACAAAAGGTGTTTCTTTAGAGGAATTAACAAAAAAACTTTCTTCATAAATGAAATTAAAAGCTGTAAGTTTTGGAGAAATTTTGTGGGATATATTTCCAAATTATAAAGTAATTGGCGGTGCTCCGCTAAATCTTATTTTAAGAATGAAATCATTAGGACATGATTGTAATATTATTAGTAATGTTGGAAATGACAAAAATGGAAATGATATTTTAAAATATTTATCAATTAATAAAATTTCAATAGATACAATTTCTGTATCAAGGAAATATCCAACAGGATTGGTTGATATAAAATTTGAGAATAAAAGTGACGTAAAATATTCAATTAAATATCCTGTTGCTTGGGATTTTATTAAAAATTCACACTCAGTAGAGAAAATAGTCGAAAATTGTGATTTATTTTTTTTTGGAAGTCTCTCCTCACGATCAGAAACCTCTGCTAACTGTCTTAACAAATTATTAGAGATAGCTAAATACAAAATTTTTGATGTTAATTTAAGACCTCCTCATTTCAAAATTGAAAGTATCGTTAGATTAATGAATAACTCTAATTTCATAAAATTTAATGAAAAAGAAATTAATTTAATTTGTGAAGAATTAGGATGTAAAAGCACAAAAATACAGGGCAAGATAAGTTTTATTTCCTCATACTCAAAAACAAAAAATATTTGTGTTAGCAGGGGAAGCAAAGGAGCTATATTATATACTAATGACAAATATTATACCAATAAAGGTTTTAAAGTGAAAATTAAAGATACAGTAGGTTCAGGTGATTCTTTTTTAGCTATGCTAATTTCTGAATTAAAAAAAGGGGTTGAACCAATGCTAAGTTTAACAAGAGCTTGTGCAATGGGTGCAATAGTTTCAACAAGAGAAGGAGCAAATCCTAAAATTGGAATGAATTATTTAAATGATTTTTTAAAAAAATCAATTATTCCATAAATCAAGTTCGTAATTTAATATATCGTTTTTAATTCTATCAGATTCTAATAACTCTCTAAGTGCATCCTCTTTAATATACTCTTTAACTTCTCTATCTTGATATATGTTTTCTTCTTTATATATAAAAGCACTAAACCTTCTTGAGTTTAACATCGCGTCAAATGTAATAGGTTTTGACGAATTTCCCTCATTAAAAACTTTAGATTCGTTTAAACTTTTCCTAGCGTCAGGAAACCATATCCAAAAAAGAGGAATTAATTCTGGGTCATCTGACAGATCATAAGCAACAGGGGCAATTCCTAATAAACGATACTTTAATTCACCTAACCTCTTGTTGAAGTACCATGTACCTTTAATCCTATATTCTTCAATTTCTTGGGCAGTTATTTCAGGTTCCTCAACAAATTGTCTATCTAAAAACCCTTCATCAATGAGTGTATAAATGTAATTTCTATCAATCGATCCATCTTCACTTAATTTGATTTCAATCAATTGATCATTTAACTGATTAATTCCACCAGGAGTAATTTTCAAACCCTTTAAGTTATTCATTACTTCTTTATATGTCAACTTTACTTTAAAAGCATCATCCTCATAAACTTCCTTGATATTTTGGCTTCTCAAAGCTTTTACTAAAGTGTGAAAAAGAGATCTTCTCCCTGATGATAATTTAAATGTATCAGTTGGATAATAGTAAGGAAAGTTTATTCTTTCATCAACATCAATTCTTTCCCATACAGTTTTAGACCATAAAATATCTCTATCGTCAACAAAACCGTAACTTAAAGGATCTTGTGTACTTGCTTTTTTTTGATCATCACTTAATCTTCCAACGTCTTGAGGAACTCTGGCATTTAACAGATTAGCCTGAGAATTAACTTCTGGGAGATTGACAAAAAAAGCAACTAATATTATAAAGAGAAGTTTATGGATCATTTAAAATTAATTTGTTAATTCGCATATTACAGGTGATACTTTTGAAAAATTATATGCAGGATTTTTAGGGTTTTTGACTTGAATATCAAAAATCTTAACATCCTGACCAGCTGGAGTTCTTCTAACTGCAGCAATTGCTTTAGCATTTAATTTACTACCAGAGCACTGAATTGCTGGTCTTCCAGGTACTTTTAATTTGAAAGCAACAGTTCGGACATCTAGATCAAAGTCAAAATCAAGAAAAGTTGCACCAACAGTTGATTGAGCTAAACTTGACTTTGCAATTTTAAAAGATCCGAATTCACCTCTAACAGTTCCAGTTGGGGGTGGAAGATTTTTTATCCTGTATGTAGTAGCTGTAGAAATGGATTTACCGTCAGGCAAAGTACCTGTTGCAACTATCTTAACTGTTTTACCTCTTCCAGGGTTCATAACATACTTACTTCCTCTTCCTTTTTTTAATCCAGGAGCAGAAGCTCTAACTTTATTATCTGGTATACCAGGAATAGATATAGTCATTGGATTATCAACACCTCTATAAACTACATTCATCTTGTCTGCAGAAATTACCGCTGAATTTGGTTTTGATATTACAGAAAAAGTTTGATCAACAGGTATTCTTGACTCTACGCCATCATTTAAAAAAATCAACTCACCTTTTATTTCTTTATCACCCGGAGATCCAGCAGATATATCTAGTTTAATTCCACCTGGAATTAGCTCATATTCAGATTCGTTAAGCTCTCTTCCATCAATTGTTAATTCAACACGATTTGGATTCTGTGCACCACCTTTTCTTCCAAGTATGACACTTCCATCAAAATTTTCTCCTTGATAATAAGCTCCTTTTTCAGTCTTCAATAATGTTATGTAATTTGACTCAGTCACTCCTGATTCGAGTTCTAGTTCCTTACCTAATAAAGTTGTTAGAACATCGCTTTCAGTTAACCGAATATCATTTTGCATCATAGTCAACTTAGCTAAAGACGATATTAAAGGAAAACCTTCGTAGTTATACTTAATCCATGGTTGTTCTTGACCTTCTTTATTTCTTACAATCCAATCTGGACCTTCTCCAATATAAAATCTGTCCTCAACCTGCTGAGTATATGATGGGTATTGACTTGCAAAAACTTGTAAAACTTCAGCTTTGTAGGACATGATATTATCGATAAACTTTTGTGATTCCTCTTCTCTTCCATCTCTAAACCATAAAATGTCTAGTTCTTCACCTTTATCCATTTTTTCAAATGCTAATAGCTCAGGGTCTTCATTGTCAACTCTTTGTTTTTCAGTTATTTGATCTTTTACAGATTGAATATAATCGTGGAATTCATTTGATTTAGCACGAATTTTTTTTGCGGTTTCATTATGACCTATCCATTTGCCTTCTTTCTCTTCAGCATTTGTTTCAATTTTAGAGTAATAAATTTCGTTACTTTCACTAACCTTAGCTTTAGCGTTGTTAATCTTATGAAACATTTGACCAAAACCTACTAAAACTTCTTTACTAACGTTTAATGCAAGCATGGTAATAAAAACCAAATACATTAAAGCAATTAATTTATTACGTGGTGTTTCTTTTGCTCCTGCCATTTTTAATTAATTTTTGTTCATAGCAGACAACATTCCCTTGTAAACTTGATTAATGGAAGCAAGATTTTGGGAAAGGGATTCCATTTGAACCTTTAATTGTTCAGCATTTTCAGCTACTTGCTGATTGTAAGCACTGTGAGAATTTGCATCCTTTGCTTGTTGAGAGTATAACGCATTTAGTTCCTTGAGTTGACTAGTTGCTTTCTCAAGTTGATCAGCATAGTTTTGCGATGAACTTGCAGCTTCAGAGGCAGGAGTTAATGCTTGAGCTGACGATTCTAGATTCTTGATACTTCTAGTTAAGCTATTAATTAAAGTTACATCCATTTTTGCTTCCTTTAAAAGAGAATCAATTTTTTCTGATAATCCTTCATCTTTACTTCCTCCTCCTGATGTTGCTCCGCCTTTAGTCAGATAAGCTTCATATTCAGCTTGTTCCTCTCTTACATCATCTAACATTAAACCACCAATCAAAAAAATTATGGCTTCAGTTCCAAGTCCTAAACCAAGAACTACACCCCCTGTTAGTGGACCAATCTCCAGGTGGAGAATTTTAAATAATGCACCTATGATTACTACAGCACCTCCAATTTGGAACAGCATGTGCATCATTACTTTTCTTATAAATCTTCCTTTGAGTTGTTTTGCAGTCATTTTTATTAATTTTGAATTTCTATAAAGATAAAATATTTATTTAATTTTTACTTTCTCTGAACCAAGATAATCTTGAACTGTTCTAAAACCAATAAAACTTCTGGATGTATCTGCATATTCATAATCTCTTGTACTTACCCTCAAAAAATACGCAACATCTTTCCAGGAACCACCTCTGATAACTTTTTTTCTTTCTCCTCCAACTAATATAGTGTAGATTGAATCTTTATTTATGTTAGGATTATTTTCAAATTTCTTTTTTATTGGGGTTCTAGTTGAAATGTTAGGGTTTAATGAAGAAACATATTCATAAGAACCTTCATTAAAAGTAGAACCTGTCCATTCAGAAACATTTCCAGCCATATTATACAAGTTAAAATCATTAGGCAAATATGATTTTGCCTCAACTGTGTACATTGCCTGGTCTGCAGCGTAATCTCCTCTTAAAGGTTTAAAATTAGCAAGAAAACAACCCCTGTCGTTTAACAAATATGGTGAACCCCATGGATAAGTTCCTGACGGAATTCCACCTCTTGCAGCATACTCCCATTCAGCCTCAGTTGGAAGTCTGAAAGTATTTATTAAAGGTTTGTTCTTTTCTCTTTGGTAAATATTTTTATATTGAGTTCTCCAATTACAAAATGCAACTGCCTGCTTCCAAGAAATACCAACGACTGGATAATCTTGGTAAGCTGGATGAGAAAAATAATCATTGTGCATTGGTTCGTTGTATGAGTAATTAAAATCTTTGATCCAAACTGTTGTATCTGGGTAAACCCTTATATTTTCTTCTCTAATAAAAGGCAATCTATTTCTGTGATATGGATTAAGCTTTCTATCAAGAGCAGCAGCCTCAGCATCAAACCAAGAATATTTGTAAACTAACTTATTAATATCAATTTTCATCTCACCGTTGTACCAAACCTCAGGTGGAAGATAAAGACTGTCCATAACTTCAATATATGCGCCCTCTGGATAATCTCCAGGTGAATATTCAATTTCTTGTTCCATATTGAGAGGTCTTCTATAATATGGATCTTCGTTAAGATCATAATAATTTTCTCTCATATATTTTGTAAAAGGAGACATATCAGCAGTATCTGAGTCCTTAAATGCATAATCCGCAAGACCATTTTCAGAATCTTCACCTAGATTTTCCTCAACAGATCTTCTTGCAAGCATTGCAGATGCAATGGAGTCTTTTACCCAATTAACAAATTGTCTATATTCACTGTTTGTGATTTCAGTTTCATCCATATAAAAGGACCTAACTGTTACTGTTTTGGGTGCAGCATTTTGAGTTGCAGCAGCATCGTCATCATTCTTTCCCATTATATAAGCACCTCCTTCAATAAGGGTCATTCCATATGGTTTTTCAGGAAACCACTTTTTTTGTTTGACTCCTATTAACTCACCACGTTTATTTGCACAAGATGCAATTAAAAGGGAAATAAGAATAAATAAAACATTTTTTTTCATAATAAATTAGAGAACAAATTTGCTTTATTTATAGCAAAACTAACATTTTTATAATATTTAAATTGAATTTTAAAATTATTTTTAACTGTTTCATAATTAAATCATAACCTTTTAGATGCTTTAATCCATCTTTCAGGTAGTTTGTCATTACAAGCATTTATATAATCCTCATACATGCAAGATAATAACGTATTAGATTTAATTTTATTATCTATATAACTTTTAATTACAATTTCAACCCACCATCTTTTACTTTTTTGACTTTGATGAAATATTAAATCTCTATCTGACAATTGAACAGTGAATTTTTTAAATCCTTCACCAGTATATAAAGGATATTCACCAAATCTACATGAAAAACCCTCAATAAAATACCATACAATTTGTGCAAAAAGTTTATGAAAAAGATCGAAATTAAAGAGCTCAAAAAATCCAATAACACTTACCCTATCACTAATTCCTGCATAACGTGATAGTGCACAAATAGATCTTGAATCAAAACCATTTGGAGACGAATATTTTGAATTTCCAGTAAGAATGGCAGACAAACATTTTAAATCAAAGGTAACTATATCAGATTCTCGAAAAACAGGCTCTGTAATCTTTATATTGTCTAATACATCACCCAATCTGTAACAATCAAAAAAAAGTTTTTCAATAAGATCAATTTCTTCTTGAGAGTTTAAATAAGATTGATAACCTATATTTGTATATGAAAACAAATATGATGGTTTATGCATTATTATTGAACTCATGTATGAGTCACCAGAAATTAATTTTTCATTTTTTGAAAAATCAAACCTATTATCTACTGATGTTATATTGATCCATTGATTATTTTTTTCAAAAGATTTATAAATTGATGATGTCAAATCTTGACTTCCGCCAATAAAAATTGGAACGATATTTAATTTTCTTAAATCAATAGAAATTTTATTTACCATGAAATAAGTGTCTTCTATTTCTTTACCATTGGGTAGATCCCCTAGATCAGCAATTTTAAAATTCCAATTGCCAATAAACAAACTGTAAAATTCAACTCTAAATTTATCAATTTGATATTTACTCGAGCCAAATGATGAATTTCTATATTCATTTATTCCAATTATGGCAATAGATATATCTTTAATATCAGGAAATCCTAAAGATTTTGAGTTTATGAAAATATTTTTTCCAATTACCTGTTCAGGTAACAAATTTGATAATTTTAATAAATTATCATCTACAGGATTTAAAATATCCTCAAACATTAATTATGATTTTGATTTAATTTTTTTTTTCGAGTTAAGCTGAATTATATCTTTTGCTTCATTCAAGCTTAATTTTGAGGGATCTTTTTCTTTAGATATTTGTATCTTTAACTTACCTTTTATTATAAAGAATTTACCCCACCTTCCTTTTTCTATCCTAATTCCTTCTTCTGTCCAATTATTTATGATTTTTTCTTGATCTTTTCTTATCTTATCTTCAATAATAACTTCTATGTCATTTTTATCAAGATTGTTAAAATCATAATTTTTACCAACATTAAAGAATGCATTATTCCACTTTAAAAAAGGACCAAATCTTCCTATACCTTTAGTAACGGGTTCATTTTTGTATGTGTGAATTGGTGCTTCTGATTTTAGTTTGTCATCAATTATTTTTTTTGCTTCCTCAAAATCAACTTCAAGTGGATTTATGGTTTTTGGTATAGAAATAAATTTTTTTCCAAATTTGATGTATGGTCCGTATCTTCCATTATTAATAGTTAAATCTTCATTTTCATAAACACCTAAACTTTTTGGTAATTTAAACAATTCTAAAACTTCTTCTAAAGTTACATTGTCTAATTTTTGATTAGGACTTAAACTAGAAAAAATTGGTTTCAATTCATCATTAATATTTCCTATTTGAGCTAAAGGACCAAACTTACCCAATCTAACTTTTACCTCTCTTCCCGATGAAGGATCAACACCTAAAACCCTCTCACCTGACTCTCGATTTGCATTTTCACTAACATGATTAACATTTTTACTAAAGTCGTTGTAAAAATTTTTTATCATTCCAGTCCAATTTTCAAACCCATCAGCAATTTTATCAAAGTCTTCTTCAACTTTAGCAGTAAAATTATAATCTAGAATACTTGTAAAATTATTTACAAGAAAATCGTTTACAATATAACCTGTATCTGATGGAGTTAATTTACCTTTATCACCACCAAACTTTTCAATTAAATCATTATGTGTAACATTATTATTTTTAAGAGAGATTTGTTTATATGATCTTTCAGCTCCATCAGATATTCCCTTTACGATGTAACCTCTGTTTTGAACTGTTGATATTGTAGGGGCATATGTTGATGGTCTACCAATTCCTAATTCTTCTAATTTTTTAACCAATGTAGCTTCACTATATCTGTAAGGAGCTCTAGAATATTTTTGAGTTGAAATTAGTTCTTCTAAATTAAGGACTTCTTCTAAATTTATATCTGGTATTGTACCTTGATCATTCTCCTCTAAATTATCAACACCCTCCTTATAAACTTTTATAAATCCATCAAAAATTGTCACTTCTCCTGAGGAATTGAAAAAATTATTTTTTTTACATTTTATCTTCAAAAAGGTTTTTTCAATTATTGAATCAGTCATTTGTGAAGCAATTGTCCTTTTCCAAATTAATTCATATAATCTTTTTTGATCATAATCTATATTATCAATATTTTTTTTACTGAAATCAGTAGGTCTTATGGACTCATGAGCTTCTTGAGCAGTTTTATTTTTTGATTTGTAAAATCTTTTTTGATAATACTCATCACCATATGTTTTTTCAATTTGATGCCTTATATTTTCCATAGCCTCTTTTGACAGACTAACACTATCAGTTCTCATATATGTTATAAATCCAGCTTCATAAAGTTTTTGGGCAGTTCCCATAGTTTTTCCAACAGGAAAACTTAATTTTCTTGATGCTTCCTGCTGCAGTGTTGAGGTAGTAAATGGAGGTGTAGGAGATTTTTTTCCAGGCTTTACTTTTTTTTCAAGAACTTTATAAGAATTATTTTTATTTGATTCTAAAAATGACTCAACATTTTTTTCATCATAGAATTCTTTATCAAGAATTGCTTTAAACTTTTGTCCATTTTGAGTTTTAAAATATGCACTTGTTTTGTAAAAAAAAGAGGGTTTAAATTTTGTAATTTCTCTTTCTCTCTCAACAATTAGTCTTACAGAAACTGATTGAACTCTACCAGCAGATAAACCTCCTTTAACTTTTTTCCATAAGACAGGTGATAATTCATAACCAACCAATCTATCTAGTACCCTTCTTGCTTGTTGAGCATTCACTAGATTTAGATTAATTTCTCTAGGATTTTCAATTGCAGTTAAAATTGCTTTCTTAGTTATTTCATGAAAAACTATTCTTTTAGTTTTTTTAATATTAAGATTTAGTGTTTTAAATAAGTGCCAAGCAATAGCCTCGCCTTCTCTATCCTCATCACTAGCTAACCATACAACATCAACATCTTTAACTAATTTTT